>OBKS01000004.1_pt1 | contig 254934 bp, 225 predicted proteins | sample 1517381 | NCBI WGS metagenome assembly OBKS01 (sample SAMN04571686, study PRJEB22368) | human gut metagenome | biome: human gut; material: stool | host: Homo sapiens | place: Luxembourg | collected 2012-08-03 | reverse complement strand
GGAGAATAATAGCGTGATTTGAGGTGGTAATAACCCGTCTCGCTGTCGTAATAGTAGCTTCTGTACCGCAGAGGGTTCGTTTGAGCCAAGGCGGTGTTGCCGGTTATTTGGGTTACGTTACCCCAAGCGTCGTAGTAATAGTTTGCAACTATATCTCCGTTTTTATCGGCTATTGCGACTATATCGTTTTGTACATTCTTTATGTAGTAATATTCTTCGCCGTTATAAATGAAACCGAAAGCGTCGCCGTTATTATCATACATAAAGATAAGCGTTTCGTCGCCCGTCTTTTGACCTGCCAATATGCTTCCGTTATAGAAATATTCGGTCTTTACGCCGTTTACGGTTTTGCTTACTCTGTCGCCGTCGGTATTGTAAGCGTAAACATATGTGTTGTCTCCGTCGGTTATACGCTCAAGCTGCCTGCCGCACCACTCAAACGACTTACTGCCAAAAGTGAGCGGATTGCCGATTTCGTCATAGGTTACAGCCTGACCGTTAAAGCTTGTTAAAAGGTCGCGCCACTCGCTGTTTGAATAGCCGTAGCTCGTACTCTTTATTTCTTCTCCGACATCGCCGAGAGTGTATTTATATACCTTTTTGCCGGTAATGTTACCGTTTGTATATGTATATACGGTTGTGGTGTCTGCTCTTTGGTCGTTTTCACGCACAAGCTGATTTAATCCGTCATAAACATAGCTTACGGTATATGTTCCGTCATTTATACTCAGAATATTGCCAACCGCGTCATAGGTATATGTGTATTTTCCGTTTGCGGTTTCGAGGGACTTTACTGTTGTCGAAGTTCTGTTGCCGCTCTCTCGGTTGTAATAAGTATAGCGATTATGCAGCGTTTTTGAAAGCGACGGCATAACGGTTTTGTCGGTAATTCTGCCGAATCCGTCATAAGAATAGCCAATTTTTTCCTTGCCGTTCCACGTAACGCCGTATATTTGGTCGGGCATTTCACCGACACTTAAATTACCGTAACGATAACCGATGGTTTGCTCACCGAGTGCAAATTTGTGTTTAACACCCACAAGGTAATTTGTTTTATCGGCGTAGGTGTACGCTAATGACGAAGAAAGCGTTGAACCCACATATGTTTTTTGACCGACCGCACGGTTTGCAAGGTCGTAACAGAATACTGTTTTTTCGCCGGTAGCACTGTCGAAGCTTGACGCAATGTTACCGTCTCTGCCGTAGCTGTAGCTTAGCTTTCTGTTACCGTCTCCATTATACATTTTATACGACAAACGGTCAAGATTATCATAAGAATAATTTATACAATCTCCGTTGCCGTAATTTTGTTTCAACAGAAGTCCCGTTGCATAGTCATACTCAAAGCTTGAGAGCATGCGGTATGATGTACCGTTTCCGACCTTTGTTTCTGTTGTTCTGCCGAGACTGTCATAGCCTAATTTGTATTTAACGGCACCGTTTACATCAATGTCTGTAACCTGACCCGCGTTGTTATAGACGTAGCTGTTTGTCATACCGCCCGATGATACGCTTTCAAGGCGACTGTTTGCGGCATTATACGTATAAGATGTTTCTCTGCCGAGAGCGTCTGTCGAGCTGTTTAAAACACCTTTTGTCGTATCATAGTTATATGAAGTGACATTTCCGAGCTGGTCCTTTGACGTGGCGATAAAGTTCTTATCGTCGGTATATGTCGCTTCGCTGATAATGGAAGCACCGTTTTCCTGCCATTCTGCCGGGTAAAAATACCAACGCATACCCTCGGGCAGACTGTCGGCGGTACAACTTGCCTGTTTTACGGTCTGTGAAGCAATTATTTCGTTGCCGGTATCAAGTTGTCCGTCCAAAACGCGCGTATAGTCGGTGCAGCCTGTGAATATGCCGAAAGTATTATCCTGCTTTTTTACTATTTTGAATTTTTGTGCCGAACTTCCGTTCTTGGTGCAAAGCTGAAGCGGTGCCGCCTGAGCCGACGAACCGTCAGTTATGTCAAGATAAAGATTTGCGTTATCCGAGTGAACAGAGCGTATATTATATACATCGGTCTCTCCGGGGACTGCTTCAAGCACCCAGTGCTGTTTTTCATATCCCGGTGAATAAGAGTATGTAACTACGCTGTTTCCCCCCGCAGGAGAATCTCCGCTGTCGAGGCTCTTTCCCGAATAAGAATTGACAATAATGTACTCTTTTCCGCTCTCAAGCGTTACCGCAGGTGCGCGTGCCGCTATTTCGGTTTTTGTTACATTGCCCTTGTCGTCGTAATAGAAGCCGTAATCCTGTCCGTCAGAAGAAAGAGCATAAAGCAGTTCCTTTTTTTCCGTATATGTATACATATACTTACTGCCAGAGGGATTAAGCATTTTTGACATCTGATTGCCGTAATATGCAAATTTAGATTCGGTTTTTTGAAGGTCAACCGCCGAAACAAGGTTGCCGTTTTTATCGTAATCGTATGTTTCGCCGTAATCCTCTTTGTAGCAAAAAGCACCTGTGGTGTAAAGAGTGTTGACGTTATAGGAATATACTGCTTGAATTGCTATCTTTGCATAATCCGTGGGGATTTTTGCTTTGCCTGTTACAAATTGCCATGAATTCACATCGCAATTGGCATTGTAATGCTGCATACCGAGCCAATTTCCCGCGGCGTCATAATAGTGAAGAGCTATTTTGAAAGTAGGCTGGTAGCGGTCATTTTCTTTAAGACCGTTGTCTGTGGGTGCAGAGTCACCCTTGAGCCACATACCAAAGCTGAACACATCATTTTCATGTCCCGATACGTTTATGTATTGCAGTGCTCCACGGAACTTATCGGTAACGTCACTGTATGAAATGCCGCACCAGTCAAAGCCGTTGAGCCCTGCGCCGGTAACTGTGTTAGGGTCAACATTTTCCCAACCGGTAAGGCTGTTTGTAAACGAGCCGTTTTCTACAAGGTTGAAACAGCTTTCGGAACCCGAACGTTCAAGCTGAACATCATCAAACCAAGCATAACCCGACGCATTCCCGTTAAGACCCATTGTAACCCGTATGGATTTGCCGGAGTCGATTGTAAATGTAACGCTTCTGCGTTCCCATTGGCCGTCGCCGTGTATAGTGTGATTTATGCTGTCTGCATATACGGCATTTTCAATTCCGTTGTCGCCCCAAATCTCAACACCGAGATTTGTTCCGTCACCGGTCAGCCATACATTTGATGTGGTAATGTATGCGGAAAGGGTGTATGTTCCTGCCGGGAGAAAATATTTGTCAAACGATTGTACCAAATATGCTTTGCCTGCCGAATTATCGGCTTTGCTTATCTGCAAGCAACCGTTTCCAAGATGTCCGTTTTCGGTATCGTACTTTATTTCGTATGCTCCGTTGGGATTATCTGCGTATTGCCAGTATCCGTTAAATCCGTTTGCTAACTGCGGATTTACCATATAATTGGTGGCACTTGAAAGCACGCGCGACTGCGATAAAATTTTATTTGACACGGGATTTGCTTTATCGTTATCCGTGCTTTTACCAAGTTCGAAAAACTTTGCTGTTCCGTCCTCATCTGAAACTATTCCTTTTGTCTGACCGTAATCATTAAATTGATATGTTAATGTTCGTCCTTGCTTGTCGGTTACGTCAGTTTCATTTTGTCTGTATGAGAACGCATAAAATACAGGGTAATTTCCCGCTATGCCTGTTTCAACAGCTGCTACGCGGTGTTGTGATGATGAATCATAGTCGGCAACAAACTGTTTATTCATACTGTCCGTTACTACCGAAAGCAGCGAATAATCATTATATGAGTAACTGCAGCCTGTACCGTCCGCAAAGGCTACGTATGAGAGCTTGCCTTGGTAGTAATAGAAACTCGTTTTTCTGCCTGCGGGGTCTGTTATACCGGTGCAAAATTCGGCATAGTCGCTGAGTTCGTATTCGTATGTATATACTCTGCCGGCACCGTCCGTTACTGTTTTCAGGCGGGTGTGTCCGTTAACGGAATCATATCCGACAACCGTTTTAACGCCGTTCGGAGCAACAACTTCCGTAAGATACCCGTCGTGGTTGAAATACATGACGTTTTCGTCTTTATCCTTGAGTTTGTATCTGTCCTCATCGGGAAGATATTGCAAGGTGTATCCGAGACCGTCCTCATCTTTTCCGATACCGCTTTCATCATAATAGAACCAGTGTTTTGTACCATCGGCATCGTGTAAGAAAAATCTATAGCCTTGCGGCGCCGTGCCTGCGTCATAACATACATAGACATGATAATTCGTTAGGAACCCGTTGCCCATATATGAATAACCGCAATCGGTAACATTTGAATTATATACGAGCGAAATGTTGACGGGCATAAGATTTCCGCCGCAGTCCGTTGTTACCGGCTGTGCGTAAACAAGATTTCCGTTGTAATTATTAACGCTTGCCGAACCGTTTTGACCTGCGGAAAGGTCGGTATACGACCAATAATCTTCAAATCCCGACATATTGCGGTATGAAAGGCGCAATATCGGTCTTACAATATCGCTTGTGGTGTAATTATTTGAAAAGAACCATACGCGAGCTTGGCTTGAGCTGTTTTCTTTATCGGAACGTAAAAATACGCCGTAGTTGGGAATTTCACCGCTGTACCAACCGCGCACAAGGTCGGTTATTTCAAATCTCTGCCATCTATCCTTGTCTTTCTCTTCACGTTCCATTATTTGAACAGTCTGATAATCAACAACAGAAGAGTCAAACCCAACGCCGCTGTTCCAACAAACGGTTTTCTGCTGCCAATCGGTTGTTATGCGGTGAAGATTTACTTGAAGCTCCGGATAGCATGCCGTGGCAAACAAATCAAGTTCTGCGTGAACAACTTTGTCACTGATACCGAGTTCCGGAAGATTGGTAATTTTGAGTAATCCACAGGTCTTTCCGTAGCCGTTGGTCTTGCCTACATATATACTGCCTTGACAGTCTTTACCGCCTCTGCCGTAACAAGTTTCTGCATTTTCTGAAGAAATAAACGCACTTTGTAGGTTATGTTCACTGTTTAGCTCTTGGCTCGTCTGTATGAGTGGGTCAACCGTTACGGGAAATTTACGCTCATTATTTTGAAGCCAATCACTCGAAACAATCATTTTGATTTTTGCCGTACCGCCCGACTGAGAAACCAGTTCGTATGCAATATCATTACTTGTTTCGTAATTGGCGTCATACATATACGGTGCGTTGAGTGTAAATATGACATCTCCGTTATTTGTCCTAAAGTCGATTGTTCTTGAATCTACCTGATAAGCAGTTAATCCATCACACTTATATTCGGCAATGAATTCGTTTTGTGCTTCAGCCGAATTAAGTATAAAGTTTTCTTTAGTAGAGTCTGTACCTATTATATATTGAATGTCCGTTTTGGGAAATGCGCTCTTAAATAAAATTTCAGAGCTGGCATTTTCAAGAGTTGCGGGGTCATTGTCGTTTTCTTTGCTTTTTACCGTGCCTCTCTTTTTGCTTATGTTTTCGTAATTCCACGACAATTTATAGCCGTCCTTTGATATTTCGGCTATTTTGGCATCGTTTATTTTTTCGGAAATACGAATATTGTAATCAGCACTGTTGTTAGAATAATCTTTCTGAGGAACAAGACTTTTTATCCGTCTTGCACCGTTTTGCGGTTCTGTGTCTTCGGCATCTACGGAAGTTAACGAGTTGTCATAATCTTCCCAGCTGCCGTTTTCGCCTTTAAAATGTACAGGTGACGTATATTGTACCACTTGGTAGCTGCCGTCACTCATTCTGAAAGTTTTCGTGTATTTGTCTCTTTTGTCTTTAACTTCGCCTTGAATAACCGGCGTGTCTTCTTTTTCGTCCGTGTTATCCATTTCGACGGTTTCCGAATTCAATGACATTCCGCTCTCGCTGATGTTCCTTGATTCGGCAATGTCCGCCGCAAACGTCTGAAGCGGAAGTATATCCGCAAAAAGTAAAACGGATAATATCACCGATATTACCCGTGCCGTAAACTTAAACTTCTTTTTCATTTGCCTCACTCCTTAACTTTTTGTGTTATAAAGTATTTTTGGTGTGATTTCCGTCAAATCCGTTACACAAAAAGCACCCTCTTTCCGCATCCGCATCTTGTTTTGTTACTTAGCGTAACATTACTTCGTCATATTAGCATATAATATAACAACGCGTCAAGGCTTTTTTGTAAATACGTAACAAAGCGGCAAAAAGTTAAAGCACGAAAATCCCCTCCCAATGTATGACCTACACTGGAAGGGGTGTTTTTAACATTATTAAGCGTTAAGCAACTTTTTACTGAGCTATAAAGGTATAACCATTGTTTTTAGCCCAAGTTTCGGCATATGAACCCGCAGTGCCGTAAACTGTTATACTCAGATTTCCGTTGTCATCCGTAAACGCGCCATTTCCTATGGATGTGACACTGCTTGGTATCGTTACATGTTTAAGAGAAGTACAGTTGTAAAAAGCTCCTTCGCCTATAGATGTAATACCTTCAGGCAGTACAATATCGGTAAGAGACTGACACATTGCAAAAGCATAAGTACCAATGCTTGTTACACTTTGGGGAATAATGACACTTTTTAATTCGGGATGAAAAGCAAACGCCATATCATCGACAATATTAACTGAAGAAGGAACTTCATATTTTTCCTTGTTTCCGATGTAGGTAAGCAAAGTTGTTTGTGCTCCATTGAGAACACCACCGTTATTATCGAGAGCAAAATCAGTAATGTAATTTACTTGTGCTTTCTTAGCCCATGTCTCAGCAAAAGACCCCGATTTGACATAGAATGTTGTGGCTCCCTTCAAACTATACGAACCGGAATTTTTAAATCCGTCATCAGCTATTGCAGTAACACTGTTTGGAATAATTACGGTTGTAAGACCGGAACAATAGGAAAAAGCGCGTGCACCTATATTTTTTACTCCCTCAGATATATTCACAGACTGAAGAGTACCACAGCTGCTAAACGCTTCTATTCCTATGTCAATTACGCTACCGGGAATCGTCAAATTTATAAGTCCACTATCTGTAAACGCATCCTCACCTATACTTGTTATGCTATTGGGAATCTCAATGTTCGTCAATGCACTCGTGTTCATAAAAGCCCTACGTTCAATAGTCGTTACACTATCCGGAATAGTAACTGATGTAAGTTCACTTTGTCCGAAGAACGCGTCTTCACCGATTGTTTTTATGTAATTCGGGATAGTAGTCTTCGTCAAGCTGTTGTTTAAACTTTTTATAATTGTATTACCCTCTGTATTTAGCATTCCATCGGCAACATCTGTGTTACTTGCAGAAATTACATTCCTCGACAGATTGTACAGTCCATAACCCCCATGCCCATCATTACTAAAGAACGTGTCAGGAGCATACCTATCAGCTATATACGGCAACATTTCGTATTTTGTGTTTTCAAAAGCATGTTTCATTATTTGACCGGTTATTGTTACTCTTCCGCCACAGAAAGTAGTATTTCTAAAACTATAATCCATTGTTTTTTTGAGGGATGCAGGGAAAACAAACGCATGACCGTTTCCTACTTCGGTAAGTGCGTTTTGCGAATCCCACTTTTTTATAGGAATAGACTTCTCGGAAGATATAAGCCACGGCGACTGTTTGCTCGTAAAATTAAGCTTTCCTATTTCTATTAGGCCGTTTCCAAGGTTAATATTTCGCATTGTTGGATATTGTGTCCCTCTGGTTAGTCCGTAAAAGGCAGCTTTCCCGATTTTCTGGACTGAATCCGGGAGACTTATCGGAGTTAGTATATATCCGTCATTGGTTTTTGTCATTCCGAGTGCCGTATTATAGAAAAATGCCCAATCACCAATCTCTTCAACGGTATTGGCAATTTCAATGCTCTGGATTCCGGACATTCCAAGAGTACCATCAATCTCGTTACCAACATCAAGGTCTTTTAAATTACCGGGAATAAACGCTCCTGCGCCAATATTCTTTACTCCATCACCTATCGTGGCTGTATTCAGAGTAGCTGAGTGTTCAGCCATCGGCGATAAATCTCCGGGGAAAAGACTGTTGACGTTAAAGCTGCCAATGCCTGTTATCCCCTCGGAAACAAAGAAAGCAGCGAGAAACTCGTCATAGTTTTTGTATTTGGTTTGTGCCTCGTATGGTTGAGTAAGGTCAAGAGTCTGAAAATCTTTCATCAATCCGTCGCTGTTATCACCATTTCTTGTTATTTTAACGCTTGTATAGTCGTCATTAAATTTTGCTACAACATATTCGGGCTTGGTTTTTCCTATCGCATACAGGTGTTCATCAGCATTTATTTCGTCTAATGTATAACTTACTTCCGCAACAGAAAAATTAAAAGTTGCCGTTCCTAAATAGTTGCCGCTGTATTTGGCTTTTTCGTTCAGCTTGGCACCAAAGCTAAACGACGCTTCGGCTGTAGGTTCTCCTGCGATTTGTTTGATAATCCTTGAACCGCTGTTAACCACCGAGCCTTCAGAATTATATATACTATATGGAAGATTAACATTCCCATCTGTAAGGTTGCCGCTGTATTCTATTGTACCGACGAGGCTTTCCCCGTCGCCCAACACAACGTTCTGAGTTTTCACCGTATATGCGGCAGAATTTACGTCCTCTGATGCGTCCTGTGCCTTGATTGTGTCCGGGATTACAGCGGTCCACGTGGAGTCAGATTTATACTCAACCGTTGTTTTGTCACCGGCAAACACTGAGATGACAAAGCAGCTAATTATTATAACAGCAGCCAAACTCACTGCCAACAATCTTTTAATTGTTTTTTTCAAATTTATCACATCCTTTCTTATATATGAGAAAATATTTGTTTTATTTGCCATTTCACCGTAACAAATAAGTTCCCACCATTTTTTGGCAGGAACTTATTCTTATGTTTTTTACTGAGCTACAAAAGTGTAGCCATTGTTTTTAGCCCAAGTTTCGGCATACGAGCCGGTAGTGCCGTAAACGGTGTTCAGATTACTGCAACCTTGAAAAGCCGTATCATACATTCCAATAACCGAACTCGGAATTGTAACACTTGTTAGCCCGGAACAGTTTTTAAAAACAGTATTGCCAATACCTGTGCTACCTTCCGGAATTGTAATATTTTTAATAGACGAACAGCCCTCAAAGGCACTTTCATATATTAGCGTTGCTTTGCTCGGTATTGAAAAATTAGTTAAGTTGCTGCATCCGCTAAATGCTTTTTTGCCTATCATTGTTATTCCAGAAGGGAGATTCAGAGTTTTGAGAGCCGCACAACCACTAAAAGTGTCTGACCCAATTTGAGTTACTCCATTCGGTACATTTACATTTTTAAGCGAGACACAGTTTGTAAAAGCACCGTCGATGTCCGTTACGCTATCCGGAACGGTTACGCTTTCAAGAGAACTACAACCTATAAACACACAAGCAATACTATTGAGTTTATCGTTGTTGGGAAGAGTGACATTTTTAAGAGACGAACATCCTTTAAACGTGCTTTCCGCAATATGCTGAACACTGTCGGGTATCTCAACACTTGTAAGTGCCTTGCAGTTCATGAAAGCACCGCTATCAATTTGTTCTATATCGTTTGGCAACGTAACACTTTTTAAAGAATGACAATCTTTGAACATGTATGCTCGAATTCTTGATTTTGGCGTTCCTTCTTCAAGGTTTTCTATTTTTTCCGGAAGCTTAACTGTTTCAAGAGAAGTACAACCGTCAAAAACACTGTCACCCATTTTTACTGTATTTGCAGGAATCGTAACATCAGTAAGTGCTGTACATTGTGCAAAAGCCCCACTGCCTATGCTTGTTACACTCTTCGGAATAGAAACAGATTTCAGATTTTGGCACATCGCAAAAGCTCGGTCGCCTATGCTTTTTACGCCATCTTTAATTGTCACATTTACCAAAGACTGATTGCTGTAAAACGATTGTTCCGATGCGCCATTTACAGCAACTAAGTCTCCCATTATTCCATCACTTTCTTCACCATTTTTTATAATCTCCACACTTGAGTAATCTGCATTAAATTTTGCCACTACATACTCCGGTTTTGTCCTTCCGAGATAGTACAAATACGTGTCGTTGTTTATTTCATCATTAGAATACGTTTTATCTACCGTATCGAACGAAAACGTAGCTGTATCGGTATAATAGCCCGAATATTTAGGGCTTTCGGTTGCAACAGCACCAAAGTGTGAGGTTTTTTCTTCAGTAGACTTACCGGATGTCTGAGTTATGATTGTCGAGCCACTTGTTAAATCGCCTCCGGCGGTAGCAAGCTTATATGGTATTTTCACATTGTTTTCTTCAGCTACAACGCCGTTATACGTAACTGTTCCCACAAGGGACTTACCGTCCGGTATAATTACATCTCTTAATGTTACGCTGTTGGCGTTGGTATCGACGTCTTCAGACATCTTCTGTACTTTGATGTATTCTGGTATAGTCGCCGTATATGTAGTCTCTTCTGAATATTCAACTGTTGAACTGCCCGAAGGCGTGTCCTGATTAAGTGTCTTATCTGCCGCGAAAGCCATAGTTCCACAGCTTGCAGCTGTTACCGCTCCAAGAGCTATAGATATAATCTGTTTTGTTAACTTTTTCAAATTTATCAATCCTTTCTTAGAAAATAGGAAAAGCGGCCCCTATAATTGTTCGGGGCAATATATAGGAGCCGCTGAAAAATGGAATCGGGTCAATCAAGACCGATTACGAATACAAGATTAGTCAACAGATACAGTGAATGTAGCTGTGTCGTTATAGGTTCCTGAAAAGGACGGAGCCTGAGTAAGTACAGCACCGAGAGCCGTAGAATTTACAGCATCCGGATTACCGGCGGCCACACTGAGAATGGTGTCGCCTGTTGCTATCTTCGCACCCTGATTCTGAAGGTCGTAAGTAATCTTAGTATCTGCGTTGTCAGCAAGTACAAGAGAATCCGCAAATGCAACCTTTACGTTAAGGGTCTTGCCGAACGGAATAAGGACTTCTTTGGCAGTTACATTTTCAGTTACCGGGGTCTCGCCGACCTTGGCAGCTTTAATGTATTCCGGAATGGTTACTATATATGTTCCGTTGACCGTATCATCGGTCGGGTCCTCCGGAGTACCGGGGTCGGTTACTTTACCTGCCTGATAATAGACGGTTGCAGTACCGGTCGGGGTGTCCTGATTAAGTGTTTTGTCAGCAGCGAAAGCTACTGTGCTGAGTGAACAAAGAGTCGCAAGTGAAAGAGCTGCGGCTACTGCCTTCTTTAATACGTTTTTCTTAAAATGCATTGTTAATTACCTCTTTTTCTTTCTTGAAATTTTTTTGTAATTTGATTGTGTAATCAGTAGAAGGCTCTGCTCGTACCTTGTAATAGACTTTGGTCTTCAAAGCAATTCTCCTTTCAATTTAGATTTTTGTATACGGTCTTGTTTTCATTGCGCGCCTCTGAACAATCTTACTTGACGTGCATAGTTACCTGCATCTCCGGCGAGTTCATCTCGGCGCCGGTTTCCAGCTCGTTTGTATAAATGTGTATGATAATCGGATAATCGCCCTGCGAGAACTCACGCGAAATGTCTATTTTATGTATTTTTTCTCCGGGCGGCACCATGTTTGATTTGTATATTACCTCTCCTGAGTCTTTGAGCTTAATCTCAAACGAGAAATAGCACGGGTTGCCATCAGGGTTTTCGAGGTCTATACCTAATCCCTCTGTTTTATTTGCCGGTATCGTCCATTCGGTGAAGCCTTTTACTTGGATGCCTGCCGGTCGCTGTTCCTCACCGTTATTGTCGCTGTTCCCTGTGGTGTCTTCTATCACAGGCGTCCACGGCATATGCGGTTTGTCAGGCTTTGACGGTATAAACGTCAATCCGACGAGCATAGACGTCACAAGTAAAATCGGAATTATAATTACGGCTAACGAACGCTGTATCTTTGTAAAGGAGTTTTCTCCCGTCCTTACATACTGTTTTGTATACGAGAAAAATCTTCGCTTATTGTAATGGTCGAATTTGTCTCCGTTTATAGACAGTATGTTGTCGCCTTTGTCCTTAAACTTCTTTTTTATCTTTGCAAAGCCGTCAATGGGATAGTCTTTACCGCGTTCTTCCTGTTCCTGCTTAAACCGCTTAAACTGCTTGCGTGTAAGATACTGATATTCTTTTTTCTCTTTTTCACGCTTGTATTCACCTTTTTTATACCCTACGCCCAAGTCCTGCACATTGCGAGCGAAGTATATCTTTTTTTCATCCGTCTTCTGCTCTTTGCTCTGTTCAACATCAGAACTCCCTGATGTGGTTAGTTTTTTGTTTTCATTCATTTTTTGTTTTTCCTCCTTGTTGTATTTGCATCTATATATGATGAAAAAATCGTGAAATTTGCCCTTTTTACAAAAAATCAATGTAAAAAAGGACATAAAAAAACCGCTTCCCATAGGGAAACGGTCTGATGTTCGTTATTTGGTTGTTTTTTGCGTTTGTTCTTTTTTCTCGCACTTATCACTGTAACTATTATATCGCGGCTTTATTTTGAAGTCAATGTCATCTTTTTTTCACGATTTTTTTCACTTTTATTTCACGGTTTTTTTCACATTTTTTTCACGTTTTTTACAAAGCAAAAAAAGAAAGCCAACATCAAAAGATGCTGACTTTCTAAATTATTTTATGTAATGAAACAATCAAACCGAACCGTGCATACTCGAATATTTTCCTTTATGTTCGCAGGTGGCATTACTTTGTTCTTGCCTCAACAAGCTTTGAACTTCACTCGGTGCTATTTCGACTTCTTCTGCATCCGGTATTTCATCGGCTGCTTTGGAAGCTTCAACTTCGGCTTTTTTCTCGGCTTTGGTAACGGATGCTTCGAAATCTTCATCGTTGCTTCGTACAGCTACAACCTCGTCGTTGCTGTCTGTCTCGTTACTTTTCACCGACACAACCGAATTGTTAACACTTCTGCGCTTAGTTGTGGCCTTGGTTTCTGTCTTAGCATTTTCCGGGCTTGACGTACTCTCAGGAACAGAAGCCTCAACATCTGAAGCATCTGCATATGTCGTAACAACCGTCGTTGTTTCCGGCATATCTTCATCATTATTCCTTTGAATAGAGAAAGCTACCGTAAGTGCTGCTGTTAAAACAGCACAAATGCCAACTGCCATTATTATTTTAGACGTCTTTTTCATGATTAAATATCTGCCTTTCAGTAAGAAGTAAAAGTAAGATATATATAAACGGCTGTAAAATATAGAACAGCCGGAAAACAAAAGAAAGCCGCACTCTCCAAGGAGAAGGCGGCTGATATATTATACTTGTCATATTACTACAACAAGCGGTCTTCAAAAGACCCTAACAGCCGCCTTTACATATGACGGTTGATAAAAAAATAGCTGCTACCAATCACCAATCGTGAAAGATAACAGCAAGCTCCCGTAAAATACACAATATAAATAAAAAAACCGCCACCAATCGCCGAGCGCGAAAGATAACAGCAAAACATTAAATTTATTTAATATACATAATTTATTATGTTTAAATTATACCATAGTATTTTACTACTGTCAAGTAAAAAAAGCAAAAAAGGCTCACTGAGTATCACACCTCAGAGAGCCTTAATTATATTTGCTTTACTTTACACTTGCAATAATTCTTTTATTCTTTCAACACCCTTACTTGCGTCCTTATAGCCGCTGTTGTACGACCTTGTATACCATTCAAGGGCCTTTGTATAGTCTTGTTCCACACCTTTGCCGCACTCGTACATATAGCCGATATTGTACATTGCAGCACTATTCCCTGCATCAGCAGCTTTTTTGAGCCATTCAAGAGCCTTGGAACAGTCTTGTTCTACGCCTTTGCCGTAATCATACATATAGCCGATATTGTTCATTGCCGCAGTATTCCCGGCATTAGCAGCCTTGTTATACCACTCAAGAGCTTTGGAATAGTCTTGTTCCACGCCTTCACCGCAATCATACATATAGCCGATATTGTACATTGCAGTAGCATTACCGGCATTAGCAGCTTTGTTATACCATTCAAGTGATTTTGTATAGTCTTGTTCCACGCCTTTGCCAAACTCGTACATACGGCCGATATTGTTCATTGCAGCAGCATTACCGGCATTAACTGCCTTATTATACCACTCAAGAGCTTTTGTATAGTCTTGTTCTACGCCTTCACTAAACTCGTACATATAGCCAATATTGTTCATTGCAGCACTGTTGCCTGCATTAGCAGCCTTGTTATACCATTCAAGAGCTTTGGAATAGTCTTGTTCTACGCCTTCACCGTAATCATACATATAGCCGATACTGTACATTGCAGAAGCATTACCGGCATTAACAGCTTTGTTATACCATTCAAGAGCTTTGGAATAGTCTTGTTCTACGCCTTCACCGTACCTGTAAATATGGCCAATGCTACATAAAGCCTTATTGCGACGTTTCTTATCTATTGTGCTTTCTTGCGCAAGACTGTTAAGGTAAACTATTTCCTTCATGTAATATAGCTCTCCCGTCTTTTTCTTGGTGCTATACAGGGGTTTTCCACATTGTACACAGAAGTTTGCCGTATCCATATTGACATTTCCACAGCTCATACATGCGCTCCCCAAAACTAATCGTTCTGCGGAAATTTGCACATCATTTATACAGACTTTCGGGGCTTTTGATATAAGTGTATTGTAATAACATTTGTTTGAGCGACAGTCGTTCCTATATTTATCAATACTGTAAAAAGCGGGCTTCTTTAAATCGTCTTCCGATATAGCAATACTATTATCTATGTATTGTTTCATACGATTACCCCAATATAAGCACAACAAATCATTGCGGGCTTGAGAAATAATGACAATATATTTAATTTGATTTATGCTTGTTTCCTCATGTACGGGAGAAATAATATCATTCCCATACGTGTTAATAAGACTTATAAGATATTTAAAAACCTCAAGTTCGGAACAACTTAAAGTTTTGGAATATTTCACGTCATAAATTTTTTCAAACATATCATAATGGTTTCTGTTAGTGAAATTCTGACAAGTGTTATTATTATATAAACATGAAATTTTTAAGGCTTCAAGTAACGCCGTAGCAATATATTTTAGCGGGACAAATTCATTTGCAAGTCCCCTTTTGGCTGCAAGAGTCGCAGCTTTAACAATCCAATAATAATATCTCGCATCGTACAGATAGTTATTATTAGAAAAATACACTTTCGCATCGCAACATCCACGGAAATAATCATAAGATACGCAAACAGATTGAAAAGCACCCCATTGAATTTGCTTCGGCAGAAAACCGACAGCAATATCAAGCATTGCCTGAATATCGCCTTTATTGGCTTTGTTGTTTAAATCAACGTACTCAGGTATGCGCATAAGGTCAGGCTTAGTGTAACAATTATACCACATTCCGTAATAACGGCGATTGGGAGAATAATAATCGGGATTACGCATAGGTACATTATTATTCTTTTTGGCTGTTTCAATTTTTTCCGTGTTTTCTAATTTTCCTTCAAAAGCTTTAAGCACTTGGTTAAGAAGATGCAAACACTCTTCAGCATCATCAATAGTCGCTTCTCTTTCGGTCTCTTCTTGGGCGTGGACTCCACAATTAGACTTAATCCTTATACGGTGAAGAAGAGATTCCTCTTTTTCGTCAATCATATTTGCTTCTCTGATTTTCTGGATTAGGTCACATAAATCCACCTTGTAAGTATCAATATTGCATTGGCCGCAAAGAACTTTTACAACTCTTTCAAGAGCTTTTCTGATATTAAAGAGTGCATTTTCCGCCTCTCCTCTATCAATTGCTTCTTTCGCCAACCGATAATATTCATACTCTTTTTTTGTTGTAGTCGCATTTTTCATAAATAAAATGGCCCTCCGTAATATTTTTCCTTTTCTTCCTTTCGTGTCTGAAAAAAGCAAAAAACCGCATATTTTTTCAGAACGTATCATTTTATCACACAAAAAAAGAAAGTCAACACCTAATTGATGTTGACTTTCTAAATTTTCATTATAAATTGTACGTTAGGTTTAATTACGTAATCCAAGTATCAATGATTTGCGCTACTCTCAAACCGTTCTCAAGCATAAATTATGCAGCGGTCTTTATTCTAACCGGCAAGGTTATGAAATTAGCTTTACCGTCCAAAATGTTAATGGGATTGTATGCATTACCTACCGTCATTTCAAAGTCTTCGCTTTCTACAGCTCCGACTGCTTCTAACAGATAGTTAATATTAAATCCCATAACCAACTCTGCTTCGGCATTTGACTTCGCCTCAACACTTACCTTTGCTGTTCCGAGTGCTGTGGCTATTGAAAACTCAATCTCGTTCTTTGTAAACTTCACAACGATAGTTTTTTCCGTTGCGGTGCAAAGAGGAATGAGACTGTCAACCGCATCCTGAAATTCAGATGTGTTTACATTAAAGGTCACTGTGTTGTCTTTTGTTATTTTTTCCGTCAGCGCGTCCACGTCAAATATGTTTCCGCCGTACAGCCTTCCTATTACTCGACTGTTGTTTATATCGAAGATAATGTTCCTCTTGTCATATGACACGATTACGTTTTCATCATCTTTGGTGTTGCTTTTCGCAAGTTCCAACAACACATTCTTCGGCAGCTTTGCTTTGAACGATACTGAGTCGTCAGCTATCTTCGTCTTACGGCAAGCAACCCTGAATCCGTCAAGCGCAAATGCTTTCATTTCGCCTTTTTCTACTTCAAGACTGAACGCACAGCCCTTGGCAAGACTCGCTTCGTCATTGTCTCCTGCCGCAAACAGTGTCTGTTCAATACTTTCCTTCATATCACCGAACGGAACCGTGAAGCTTTTTGCTGATTCCAACGACGGCAAATTGGGATAGGTCTTTATATCTACCGTAGGCAGGTTAAACTCCATACCGGGTTTTGATACCTTGACGCTTTTATCATCAAAAGTCTCAATAACTATTGTCTTCGTTGTCGGCAGCTTCTTTGCAAGAGATACAAACGTTTTGGCATTTGTCAATATCTCTCCCGGTTCCTGCACTGTTATATAATCACAGAGCGTTGTTGTTATACCCGTTACAAGGTCGTATCCTGTTATTATAACCTTGTTGTCCGCCGTTGCGGTTATTTTTAAACACTCTAACGCCGGAACGGTGCTTTTGCTCGCCGCTGCTCTCGCACAAGTGACAAGAGCTTTTTTGAATTCTGCTGAATTTGTAAACGTTACTTTCATAAAAATTTTTCTCCTTTTTTATTGTATATAATTACTTGGTTTATTTTTTTTACAGACTAAGACTTATCAATGATTCCTCATAAAACGAATCGTCACAGCCGTAAATGTTTTTAAAGCCCCATTTGTAGCAGCTGTCAGGCGAAATCTCGTGAACAAACTTTATCGGGAGCTTGACATCTTTTTCAAGTTTAAGCTCTAAAAGACTTCCTGAGCCGTTCCAAAAGTCTATCAGCCCGCAGTTAACATCCTTATCTAAAACAAGGTATTTCCTGTCTTTAATTTTCTTGGGACAATATTTTTCGTCTTCCGTTATTGTTTTTTCAAGTTCTTTTTTCGCTTCCAGTATTGCTATAGCCTGCCCTAATGGCATCTTAACAAGAAACGTAAGTGCATTTATACCGGTACATTCATTAACGTATTCCGCAACAAGACTTTCTAAAAAGCTGTTCTTACTGTAATCGCCTTCGTTATAAGCCTTGTTAAGCTGTGTCTTACTGTATCCTTGCTGTTTAGACAGCCATACTGTTGAAGCTAAATCATTTATTTTTCCTTCGTAAAACGAGTTAAGAGTAAAATCGTAGTTTGCATCACCCGTATCCACGGTTATATCAACGCAAACAGTTCTTTTCAGGAACTCGTCAAACGGAAAGTTTATATGTATGTGTTCTCTTACCCACTCATAAATGAAGTCGTGATAACCCTCGTCAAACTCTTTTTGAATTTTAGTTGTTATCTCATCACACTCATAATCGTAATAGTCATCATACATATCAATTATTTGCTCTTCGAACTCTGCCATAGGCTCGTCACTTTGGAAGATTTTTTTCAACCTTTCCGTTGAAATTTCATCATCGTAATCAACGTAAGTATCGAAAGAATATTCTCCGTCGTGTTCGTCGTTCAAATACATATTATTTTTTATATAGTCTCTGATTTTATCGACGACTTCTTCCTTAGTTAACGTATCCAAAGCAAAGGCCAAGGAAAAACTCATTTATAATCATCTCCTTACTTTTTATTTTAATTTTTATCAAAAACGGTACAGCCCGTATTTTGTGTTTACCAACCACGCCTTTCGTGTTTCGTCATATTTCGTTACATATACATTTCCATACATTTTCACCGCTTTTTCTCCGTCTACATTTACGACCGGAGCCTTAGCGTATTTCCCTTTGTTAAGTATGTATATGTCTTTATACCAAGCTTCTGTTTGATTATGCTCAAAAGCTTCAAGGCGTTCTAATAGAGTCACAAACAAAAAGCCTCCTTCCCTAAAAAAAGAGCCATAACTTTGCCGAAAGCAAAGATATGACTCTATGTTTTGTTCTATAAAATAAAAAAATCTGCCAGCCGAAAACGGATAGCAGATATACTTTGTTTTTTATATTTTTATTATGTTTTAAGTATATCACAACAGCCAAGTGTTGTCAAGAAAATGCGCAAAAAAGAAAGCCAACATCAAAAGATGCCGACTTTCTAAGTTATTTTACTTCGTCTATAATAATGTTTTTCAAGGTGCTTGACGTTTCCTCTATTATGCTCTTCAAAGTTGCAATTTGCGTAAAATCTTCAAACAAGCATGGAGCTTTAGACAAGCACCATTCCTTCAAATCGTTTTTATTCGCCCAAATATAATATACACTGTTTTCAGGCGTTTCCTTTTGACATTTTAAACAAAACATAGCAAGCAATTCCTCTCTACAAAGTAAGTTTATTATATCATACAATATTTGACCGTAATTTGACAAGTAGATTATTTCTTATTCCGAATAAGGAGATATTGAAACAATGATTGCGGTCTTGAAATTCTCATCTGCAATTTTATTAAGATATTTTTCAAGTTCCGCATTCTCATTTCCACAATCTCCGGGGAACATTTCATCAAGCTCGTCTACTTATATTTACGACATTTCTTTGTACATCTGTTCTCGCAAAATCGGCATAACAATTATAATGCTGAGACAATCGTAATATGGACCATGAGACGTTCTTGATAGAAGGCTTAATAGAAAGAACCATATATTTTTTGCTGTCTGATTTTCCAGTTTTTTAAAAATCTCTTTATTCTCCTTTTTTGCCATTCCGAACTCATACGTATTCTCTGCATAATCTGCAATTTCATTGACAATTTTAATACCGTGAGGAGTTAAAATGAAATTATCCGCATCGGAAAAATTTTCAAACAGCTCAGTCATAAGTTCAAATATTTTATTTCCTACATCATATACATGTTTCATTTTTCATTTCCTTTCAAAAGTGCCAATCGCCCACCGCCTAAAAGCAGTGGGGATTACACTCAAAATCATAAAATTTCCTCGTCAAAGTTCTCGTAATTGGGAACACCGATATAAAGAATGATTGCTTTTTGAAAAGCCCTCTCTGCAACATCTTCAAGATATGCGTCAAGTTTTTCTTCATTTTTGCAATTTCTTTCGTACTCTTCTTGAGTATATTTTCCGCTTTTAACAGTAGACTCGCAAATACACGGTTCGTAGTCAAACTTTTCGCAAAGCTCGTCTTCTTTTGAATCGTAATATTCTTCTTCAAAGCATCCTCTGTCGTCAATGAAACGGTCGCCAAACAAGGTGTATTCTCCAAGTTCAACGCTGCTAATTTTTCCCAACCAACGAACATAATCATCTGCGCCGATTATATCTCCGTCAACCATAGCGATTACAGGTAATGTTGGATTTTCTTCGACGAGTTTTACAAATTCCTTAATAACTTTAATCATTATGCTTTCTGTTCCTCCATCCATCTTGATTTTCCGTCAATGCCTTGTTCGATACAATCACCGTTCTTTACACAAGCATCGTCAGTTATTACTCCAATCTAAAGCCTGTCCGCACTCGTCGCAATATTTAGGTGGCTCTATTCCATAAACATACAAATCATCGTCGGTTATATAAATATAATTTTCGCAAGTCGGGCATTTATAATTTCCTTTATATGGCCTAATAACTCTCTTCGGTATCTGCTTTTCAAGTGCTTCGATAGCTAAACCGGTTATTTCTATTGCTTGTTTATTGTATAAGTGCCTTTTTATAGTCATTTCCCGTTGTTTTATTTCAAGGAATTTATGTGCTTCTTTGCAAGTCATTCTTCCTCACCAACCATTTCTTTTAAGAGATTGTCGATGTCATCAAGAACATACTCGGCTTTATAAACACCCCTTGCATCATTACATAGAGTTTCAACAACATTTGCCTTAATTGACAGTTTAATTCTCTCCGCAAACTCTTTATATGCTTCGGCTTTGATTTGCTCAACGCTTTTGAAATTCGAACAAGAACCTTGTACGCAATGCTCCATCACTTCGCCGTTCTTTACACAAGCATCACAGTTGTATGTTTCATTTTCGCAGTTATTAAATGTGTATTTTCGGAAAACGACATCATTGCCGTCTATGAACAATTCCATAGGCTCGCCTTCCTTGATGCTGAGTTCCTTGCGAACACTCTTAGGTATGATTATTCTGCCTAAGTCATCGACTCTACGAATAACTCCTGTTGCTTTCATCTTATCAATTTCCTCCAACATCTAAAAACGCTTCCATACTGTATATTTTACACATTGCACTTTCCCGTGGGTCACTACCGTCCTCCAAACAGAAGGAATAACCTTCACTCGGAAAGCGTGTACCTGTGCAAGTTTGCAAGTTGAGATAGTGAATACTACCATCCTCCTTCAAAACCAGACTATCGTGCGGGCTTGTTCCGTATTCGTGGATTTTACCTGTTGTATTGTCTTTGACATACAATTTCACCATTTTTAAATTCCTTTCTCCATTTCCTTTCTCAAACTTTCCTTGATGTAATAATCAAGTCCGAGTTTGATACAGAGGTTTTCGGCTTTTTTACCAAATTCGGCCCAGTCAATATCGGACTTGCAGTAATTTAGTTTGCCGATTTTTACTTTATCAACCAACGGTGCAACCCAATGTAAATCGACAAAGAATTTCTTTTCGTCTGTCACAGGCTCAAAAGACACCCAAGTTTTTATTCCTCTCTTGTGTGCTTCTGCAAAAGCATCAACTCTTGCTCTCCATAACGGGTTTAGACCGTCTCCTATTCCGTCAAGAGTTATACCGTACCAATCGTTTTCGTCAAGCAAATCTAAGTCTCTGCTTCCGTCACCTTTGGTAAGTATCTGAACATTATTTCCGCTATCTTTGATAGCTTGGATAATTTCTCTTGTCGGTGTTGTATCATAACCTGTCGGATACGGGTCGCAAGTAAAGCACAAGTGTATCAGCTTTCCGCTGATATTCTCGTCTTTAAGTTGCTTTTTTACAGCCTCAACTATGTTTTCTCTCGGCTTTACTTCCGAATGAAATGTTTTTCTGTCTTTATGCAAAACATTCGGTGCAAAACAGTAAAAACAATTATGCGGACAGCCTGTGTAAATGTTTATGGCTAAATCGCCGTATTCTTTTGCTTTGCCTTTCGGCTCGTAAATCGGTTTCATGATTTTTTCTCCTATTTATATTTTTCGTTTCTATCATAGAAATGTGTTTCGTTGTAATACTTTGATGCGTGACGCCATCCGCTGTATGTGAGAATTTTATCTTTCAAAACAGTTAATGGCAATTGCTTTACTAACTGGTTTTAGGCATTGACTGATTTCTCATTCACACTCATCACAAACTCCTCGATTCGTTTCATATCAGGCTTTTCCGGGAGACTGGTATTCTCTTTCGCATACTGAAGACGGGTTTCATAATCAGAAATCAGTTCAAAGAACTCCTGTTTGTATGTCCCATCCTCATTCTGAAACGCGCCATTTCTGATACTCAGCAAAAAATCTCTATCATTTTCACGATAGGTACATATTTCTTGTTTTTCGAGAATATCTAAGCACATGAGGTACAACCTGACAAGATGCATAGCGTGTTTATTAAGGTGTGCATCGTCTTTCTTGCGATTCCTATGATTCAGCTTTTCATAGTTCCCGACAACAGAGGAAAGCGTGTTAAGCAACGTTTGGAACTCCCTCGCCGGGTATTTGTCAATATGAATGTTGCAGTAAACCTCCAAATCAAGGTCGTCACGCTGGCTTTTGTCGGTCAAGAGTTTAATACCACCATTTTCAAACGAGGTGAACTTGTCCTCAAAGGATTTAATGGAACGTTCCAGCGCCCCCTTGATATGTTCTTCCGTCTGGGCTTGAGAAGCCCTATCTTTGGCGAGAGCATTTTGGAGCCTACGCAACTGCTGCGTAGCATAACCGCCAAAAGACGCAACCGCCTTCTGTGACAAGAAAAGCCCTCTATTTTCAATCATCTGTCTACCAACATCGGTAAGCAGGAAATAGTGTTCAGGCTTACATCCAAGAAGCTCGATTGTATTCGGGTTGCAGTTAATCAGTAAGTTTACCAACTTATTAAAACTATAAACGGTGGTATCCGTTTCGGTATTAACCACCTGTTCAAAATTAGACAGCCCAAGCAAATCGCTCTTGCGATTCAGAGCACAGCCACGAATATCTACATCGGAGGTTTCTACGTTCGTTCCGTATGCGTAACTTCCGCCAAGTGTCAGGAAAACCAATCTTCCTGATAAATGCGGATTGGTTCGCAAAAAATCATATTTCTCTTTTTCAACCATATTCTTAATTTCTTTGATTGTCATAAGAGCACCTCCGTTAAAACCATACAAGTGCCTGCCCGAAAGTCGGACTTGTGAGCCAAACGAACATTGTCATACCTCCTCAAAAATGTCGAGAGAAACGGTGATTTCGTCCTCTTCGGTATCGTCTACGGCAACATAACCAATGCCGTCACATACAGTAGACAACTGGAGGCAGTCCAAATCTTCCCCCGTTGCTCCGATGAAACTGTCGCGGTCGATTTCGACCACTTTGAAATATCGTGCCATTATTTCTTCGTCTCCTTTATAAAATATTTTTACGTAAAAACACACACCACAACAAGTCTCATGATTTAAGTAGTATTTTTGACGAAAACAAACACACCGGGGCGACTCCGTAACCGAAGCAAGCACTGTAGTCGTTGATGTTGCCTGTCAGGTTGACAAGGCGAACAGTGCCGCCTGTGCCACCGAGGCTGTCGTAACAGCTCCACGGGGTCAGTGTCCACATCCGCTCCGGGTAGCATGGCACAAGGTCTCTGTACTTACGGTACTGGTCGCAGGAGAGAATTGTTACATAGTCCTTACAAGTACCGTATGATTTGTCGCCATTGTCTGCAATCATGTCAGATGTCTGCATTACAAGGTGTTCCTTGTTAAGCTTGTCAAGAAACTTATAGTTCAACATTCTGCGTAAGGATGACTCCTTCCAGTTGTTATGATTACCAAAATCAAACGGAAGCTCCTGCCATACTTTTGCAGTGATTGCAAGGTAGTTGCTGTCGATAATATCAAGGCATATCCACTTTATATCTTTATAGATAAAGGGGTCTCCAATGCATATATCCGGCGTTTTAACTGTTTTTATTTTTACTTTTTTAATTTTTCTCATTTCTTTCTCCTTTTTTGTTCCCCATAACTACAAAAATCATATTCCCGCATAGGAAATACAGTAAATAATCTTGCGCATACATTCCCTAATAATGCATTGTCAACAGAATAGTATTTACAGTCTTTGCAATAAACAACAGTATTGACTGCCGCAGCTTTATGTTCAAAATGCTCACACCTATCACTCACATCACTATCTGGTGTAAGTCTCGATGCGTGATAAGTGTTGCAATTCTCTACACACTTGGCATAATTTACACAATCTCTACAAGTCTTCATTTCAATTCACCTTTATTGCATAGCACCAACTCTGCGGTGCTTTTGTTAAAATATAATCTTCTTCTTTCGGTTCAGGTTCATCATCAACACAATCTATGCTGAATAAATACTCCCAATAACATAAAGCCTTTTTAAAATCCTTTTTGTAGAATTCGCTTAACTCTTTCGGCTCGTCATATATTTTTAGGTTAGATATATGCCAACCGTAAAGCATACGACTGTTTTTGCCGTAATCGTTGAGGTCGTCTCTAAGAACACAAGAGTTTTTTACAGCGGTTATTTCGGGTTCAATATCATCATTTCCCCATTTATCAAGCGACAAATAGCAATAATCGAAATTATCGTCAATTCCTCGTTTTCTGATTGTGTCGATTCTATCGCACACAAACTCTCCGATAACCTTGCCCAAAAATCTCTTCATGAAAGGTTGATATTTTTTCGGAATATGGTTAAAAGACTTTTTATCTTTGGTGCAATATATCTTTCCCACCTTATTCCACTCATCATCTTGAGGGTAAGTCTTTCTAACCTCAACGGTTTTTTCTTTATCTATATTCCAACCCATTGTTTTAGCAATGATTAAAAATACTCAATAAGGCTTAATGCTTATCATTACGCTTTTCATATTATTTTCTCCTTTTTCCCTTTGCAATTGTTAATATTAAATCTCATAAAATTATTCCTTTCTTTCTTGTTCATTTATATATGAACAATTTTTTTATTTTTTTGCCACGAAATAAAAAAAGTCGCAGCACTGCAAGCGCAATGATACGACTTTCTGATTTTTACATAAAAAAATCTGCTACCCAAATAAATGGATAGCAGATATAAGTTATTTTTTATTTTTGTATTATGTGATTATTATAACATTCTTTCTATGTTATGTCAATCGCATTTTTTTAGTCCTTCTTCGCCAAAAAGAAAACAACAGTTATATTTGTCTTGTACAAGATACAACGTTTTGTTGGTGGAATCCGAATGAGGAGCTTTTGCAACAACCGTGAATGTGGATGCTCTAATTCTTTCGCGTATAGACGGGTCAAAGTATGTAGCACAATACATATAATGCACCGCAAATTCGGGTGCGTTTTTTGTTACCCATCCTGTATAAGAGCTATACGCACACCCGGTATCAATAACCTTAACTCTATCTCCAACATTGATTTCTTTAGCATCCTTGTTGTCTACAAGCTCAAGATATTCGGAAGAATTCATAAACCACCAGCAATGGTTGTCTTTGCCTTTACCGTTACCACTGTGTCCGCCAATATTGTTGTCAAATTCAACCAAAACATTGCTGTCCCCTGTTTCTCTTATTACGCCCAGCTCGTTAACAATATTTATGCCGCCAATTTCATAATCTTTCTTAATACAACGAACTCGGTCGCCAACTTGGAATTCCGGTTTGCATTTAGCTTTATTGCCTTCCGGAATGTAATCCTGTGAATGGTAGAGCCTTCCGAACGCAATTTTGGCGCCGATAGCAAAATCAAACTCATCATTAGGATGACATTTTGCTACAGCCTTTTCGCCTGTTTCTTTATCAAGAGCTATAACATCCTGTCCGTTCCGATAAATAATTACCGGTTTTCTCTTTGTGTTTTTGTTATCCCATTCAAAATCACTGAATTCAAGAATAGTATAACCATAGCAAGTTAAGAAATATGTTTTATTGCAATAAGTCCCATCGTAAAAATCATAGCAGGTATCGGGGCCATGAACGCTCCAGTTCGTCATTGACATATACGAGGTTCCGTCAACCCACCTTCTGCCTACGCTATCAAGATAGCGTAAGAAGATTTTAGCTTCTTCTTCGGTTTTGCAGTGCATAGCATAGTTGCCCAAGTATTTGTTAATATTGAATTTCATGATTTTTTACTCCTTTTTTATAATAAATCTTTACGCTTTACACCAAAGTCAACTGATATTCCTGATGTTTTTTTGCCTCATCGGATGATTTAGAAGATTTTGGCTTTAAGCTGTTGACTTTTTCTTTAATTTTTGACGCAAGGCACGTTCTACGGTAGTCCTGCGAATTGTTCTTAATAGCATATGTTATCTCTTTTTCGTCTCCTACAAGAGTGAATTTTTCTTTTGCTCTCGTTACAGAGGTATAAAAAAGATTTCGGCGTAACATTGTTTTGTTTTCCTCAGCTATAGGCATTAAGACTGATTTAAATTCTGAACCCTGTGCCTTGTGTACGGTTATTGCATAGCCAAGAGTAACATTCATATCCGAGAGTTCTTCCCGCGTAAATTCTATCGGGTCTCTTCTCTCAAAAGAAATTACAGCAGATTTGAATTTTTTGTTATCGTCTGATGTCATACTCATAACTACCCCTATTTCACCGTTTTTAATTTCCGGTGTGTTTTTTTGGCAGATTATCTTATCCCCTTTTCTTATTCTTAGACCCGTTCCTGATTGGTACGACAACGGATAGATTGTATTGCCGGCCGAAGACACGCTCGTGTGAAGTGGGTTTAACATCTCTTGAACAGCTTTGTTAAAAGACAGTGCTGATAATTCGCCCTTCTCCCGAAGTGGCGTTATTATCTGAACTTCTCTCACGTCTTTTACCGCTTCAAGCTCTTTTTCAAAAGCGTATAGAACAGCGGCTTTTATTTGCTTCGGGTCGGAATATCGGTAGTACACAAAATCGTCATCTAAGCGTATATCACGTTTACCGGTCATTATCTTTGTTGCGTTATATACTATCGAGCTTGTTTCAAGCTGCCTGTATATTACGCTTAACTTTGTCACCGGAACCGATTCGCTTTCGATTATTGATTTTAGCACTTCTCCTGCCCCGACCGGAGGCAACTGATTAGGGTCGCCTATCAGCACTATTTTCGCGTGTTCATCGGTGTTATAAAGAAGCTTGTAAAACAAACTCAATTCACACATCGACGCTTCATCTATGAACAACACATCTGTTGAAACTTGGTTTGGCGTTACCTCTACACTTTCATCCTCTTGCCCTGTAAGGCCCAAAAGGCTGTGTATCGTTGACGCTCCTGTTTCAAGCCCTGTTGCAAGCGACATTCGCATTGCCGCTCTCCCTGTCGGTGCTGTCAGCGTTACTTTGCACTGCCCTTTATGAAGTTTCTTTAACACTGCTATACATACTTTAAGGACAGTCGTTTTTCCTGTGCCTGCACTGCCCGTTATTACGCTGATTTTATTGCTTAATACGGACATCACCGCTTCTCTTTGCTTTGCTTCAAGCTCTATTCCGGCGTCTTTTTCACACTCCTTTATCGTCGATATATACTTTGCTTTTGTTGCCTCTGTATATTTGTACCGGAAATTTGCCATCTCCGCTATTCGTTTTGAAATATACTCTTCGGCTTTATAATAATAAGCATCGTACACCCACCAGCCTTTATCTGCTTCGGCAAGCTGTCCTTTTACTTTTATCTTTCCACACACAAGCTCTGATAGTTTGCACATATCATACAACTCTTTAGACACGTCTTCCTTGTTTACCCAAAGCTCTTTCACTTTGTTTTCGTTAAGTTTCCTTAACGTGTATTCGAGTAGCTGACGCGAGTTTACATACGTGTGTCCCTGAAGTGCTATCTTATTCTTTAAAAGATAATGCACACAAGCGTCTATCCGTTCCTGTGATTTTAGCAACTCAGGATGTGTTCCAAGCATCATCATACATACTGCTTCCGCAGAGTTGAAACTCGTTTTGTACTGCGTATATAACACATATGGATTGCTTTCAAGCACTTCCATTGCGCCTTTTCCGTAAGCATTTCTAAATCCGTTGATTTTTTTCTCGGATATTCCGGCCGCCTGCATTATCTTGTATACTTCGTCTTGCTTTTCATGATTCTTGTATTGTTCTACAAGCGACTTCGCAAGCTTCTTGCCTATTGCTTTGTTGAAATATCCTTCTTCATTTATTTTCTCGCCGAATTTTGTGTACTGCCCGTCAAGCGCGTTTAAAATCTTTGCCGCCGTCTTCGGTCCGATGCCCTTATAGCACGTCTGAAGATAACCTACAAAGCTTTCTGTGCTTTCATATTGCAAAGGTTCAAATCTTGTTACGTCAAATATCTTGCACGTCTTGCCGTCTCTTTTGTATTCTTCCCACACCCCTGTGACTTCAACAGTCAACATCGGCGCTACATACGGCGGTATCGTGTTCTTTCCCTTTGCTTTGAACCTCTTTTTCGTGCCTTCATCTATTAGGTCCGCAACTACAAAGCTTTTGTCGCTGCTTACATTTATGATATATGCACACTTGCATATGTGCTTTTCCGGGGCAATAAGCACTTCCTTTGCTTCTGCTGCTGCCATTATTTTTCTCCTTTCTTTATTTTTTTCGCTCTTCTATATATGAGCTTTTTTACTCTTTTTTTGCCATAAAGCAAAGAAGCCGCATCAGCACAATTTATACTGATACGACTCTATGTTTTTGTTTCTGTAAAATAAAAAAATCTGCCACCTCAAAAGAGATAGCAGATATATGTTATTTTTTATATTTTTATTATATGATTATTATATTACACAATAAATCATTTGTCAATAACTTAGCCTGCAAGAACTTGAACAAGTATTTACTTTGCCTTTTTTCAATCACTCCAACTGTTTTGGTTTTGGCAAACACAGAGGAAAAGTCTTATCGCTTGGATAAAGGTTCTTTAACTGTGCTATATTCTGCGTGATGATGATTGTGGGGTTGATGTTTTTGCTTTGTACTGCCAATAATAGTTCTTTTTCTGCTTTGTCTTCGCCCATTGAAACACCTCCTTTCAGTCGGAATTCGCTTGTTTTTATGTTTTTATACCTTTTACGCTACCAAATCAAACAAGTCCTGCATACGCTTGTTGTACAACTCATCCGTGATGTCCGTCGCGATTGCTTTGTACCCCCACAGCAACACTGACATTGTTGATATTCCCTGCACATACGCCCGGTATATTGTGCTTGCCGACATAGGCCGTCCTTTAGACATCATATACTCTTCCATTTCGTCTAACTTTATGCCGTGTATCGACATAGCTTTTATTATCTCATACTGCATCGCTCCCCCTTCTCGCGTCTTTAATTCTTCTAATGCTGCATCAATCAGTTCAAGTAGATATTTGCTCTTCAGATACGTTCTTCTGCATTCGAGAAGCTTTACCTCGCTTCGTGTAAACTCGTCTTTGGTTGTCATCATTTCCGCTATCTCTTCCGCTGACAACTCTTCTATCTTAACATCCACAAACGCTTTTTTGTATCGCTTCTTTACAATCGCCTCAAATGACTTTACCTGTAAGGATATATTGTCATAGTTGTCTAAAAGCCGCTTGGTGTTTTGGTAGTATTTGCCTTTCGTGTTTACTCCTGATATATATGGATTGCTCGAACTACTCATATCTTTACCCCCGAAATAAATGATTTTAATATCTGTCTTTTCTCTTATATATGACTTGCTTTTTTTATTTTTTGCCCTTGGAAGCAGGAAAAGCTGAAAAGAAGGAGCTTTTTATCCCCTCCTTTTCACTATTCCTACTTTACTTTGACATCTTAGCCGACCTTTGCAACCCAATAGATTACTTCTTTAATTGTTGAAGCTATCTCTTTGTCGCTACTGTCCGCGTTTATGCTTTCAAGCATTGTGTCAAAGCCTTTCTTCTGCGTTGCGGCAGGAAGCTTTTTAAACTTCTCTAAGCTTTCCGCAAAGTTTGCATCCTTATTTGCCATAGTCTCACCGCCTTTCTTTTGTTTTTTTGCTTTAAGCCGATTTGATTTATTTGCTGCTTGCGTTTACGCTGCTACACTTCCCCATCGGTTTGCTCTTCTGACTATGTTCTCAACAGACCCGAACGTCATTCCGTTCTCGTAGTCCATCTTAAAGAGCGTTACCCCTACAGTATCTCCGACTTCGGGAAGCTCCATACAGTTGATTTTCTTGCAATAGACATCTATTCCTGTCTCTGTGTCGCCGACTTGTATCCAATAGCCGTTTGATATGCCTGTTACCACTCCAAGAGTTATCGTTCCTTCGCTGTACAGCTTCATGTTGTTTTTTACCACGTTTTCCTGTGCAGCTCTTAGGCTCGCCTGCATATCTATTTCTCCGGTTTCGTGATTTACAGCCAAATCTGTTATTTTTACGTTAACTATGTCGTTATTCCTCACTACATCTCCGACATTAGCTACGTATCGCCACGACATCTCTTTCTTCGGTATCTGCACCTGTTTGCCGTATACATCAACAAAGCACGTTGACTTGTTTGTGGATACGACTCGCCCTTTGACTATAATGCCGTCTTCATATGCCCTTTCCATTTTGCTTTTGCCGCTTGTCTTGTTTACTTTAAGATAGAAGTCTTGCTGCTCTTTTTTCATCGCTGCACTTCTGTCCCCTATTGCCATTCGCAGAGCCGAACTGATACTGTCTATTTCTTTTTTCGGATACACCATGAATTTGACATCCGTCCCTAACATTGACGCTATGTATCGTTTATACAGACTTTCTTTCTTTTCTCGCCCGTATTCTTCGATTGACGATAAGTCAAGACCCATAAGCCCTATCGGTATCAGTATCTTCCAGCCTTTATAATTAACCACTGCCATTACCCGCATCTTTGAATCTGATGCTTTGTCGTTCGGTTTGCATTGTATCACTCTACCTGTTAACGGCCTCTGCGCCTTTCGGCTTTCCAAGAGCTCATTGTAGACAGCCATTCGCTCTTTTTCGAGCGTTGTCAACTCTTCCTGCGTTTTCGGTAATGTATAAATTTCTGCCATTGTTATCACTTTTCCTTTCTGTTTTTTGATGTTTTTTATTTTTTGCTTTTTGTTTTTTGCTTTATGCGGCTTCTCTTTCATCTTCCGCTATTCCTTCTGCTTCATCGTCATAATCATAGCTGTCGTCTTCATCGCCGGTCTTACTTTCCGTCGATGTTGTTGCCGGTGCGAAAAAGTCTTTGATGAACGCATCCGTTCTCTGCTTGTCTTTGCTGTCTTTCGGAGATAATTGAACTACTTTTGCCTTTTCTGCTACTTCACTTCTTTCGGTTGTCGTTATACAGTTTTTATATTCGTCGTTTCGTATATCTTGCATATACTTCTCTCTGTTGTTCCTGTATTCCTCTACCTTCCTTTCTGTCTGCAGTTTTGCCTCCTTCATTATCTCTTCCGCCTTTTTCCTGTTTTCCGCCTCTTCTTCCATTCGTTTCCTGCGCCACTCCGGTATGTGGTCTGCCGGAGAGGATTTTATGAAGTTCTTCGACTCAGGGTGTAATGTATAATCGAACTTTTGACAGAGTATCGGTTTCTGACATCGAAGCAAGATGAGTTCATCTGTGTTTTTCATCCTCAGAACTTCATCTTTGTTCATTACCTTTCGCTGACCTCTCGACTTTACTTCATGATAGTCTGTGTCTTGATTGAATATCATTACCTGTCTGTCATATGTGCTGTTCGTACTCTCAACCTCTATTGTCGCTATACCCGTTACATCTGATATGTATTCCGCTGTCATCATATCTGTACAGCCCAAGAATATCTTGATGTCGCAACAGCCGAGTATTTCCTGCCATTGGTCGTTCGGGTATCGGTTCTTCAACTGCGCTATGTTTTGAATGATGATTGTTATGTTGATGTTCCTGCTTCGGACCGTCGATATTTTTCTTACAAAATCCGGTATCTGTCCGAGGTTTGAAAATTCGTCCATAATGTAATTGATTGGCAACGTTTCTCTGTATTCTAACCCCGCTTCTTTTTTGCCTCGTTCTTTGTCTATGAACTCTACCTGTTTGATAAAGCTCATTGCGTAAAACAACACTGCAAGGAAGTCAAACGATGTGTGCTGGTCTGAGGTTATCAGAAAATACGCGCACTTCTCATAGCATATTTCTTCTATGTCTATCTCATCTGTGTTGGTTACATCTCGTACTGCATCGTCTTGGAACACCGAAAGCATCGCACTGATGTTGTTTAGAATTTGTCCTTTTACATTATCGTTGCACCGGCGAAACGCATTGTATGCTCGCCTTGCTACGCTTCGTTCCGGCAAACCCCAAAACAATTCGTCCATCTGTTCCGGTGTCTTCTCTGACAGAATGTCATATATTCTCCCCATTGTTTTCACCGTTTCATTCGGGCTTTCTATAACATACAGTGACACCGCCTTGAGGATGATTGCGGCGTTTGTTACAAAGTACGTATCATTTCCCTTTCCCGCGTTGTCGGCTACTGCGTCTGCAAATATCTTTGCCACAAGGCTGTTGTTCCCTATACACGCTACGCAATTCCAACTATCAGAATTGAGTAGATTAACAAGGTTGAATATTCGCACTTTATACCCTTTGTTCTGCAAGAAAACTGCAGTATCTTCAACAAGCTCTCCTTTAGGGTCTGTTATTACAAGACTTTCATTTCGCTTCGCCGCTTGTATGATTGAATTTCGTACTACCGCTCTCGTTTTCATTGTTCCCGGAGCACCATTTACAAGCACATTCTTGTTTAGCTTGTTATTGATGATTTCTTCTATACCCCAATTGAGCCGCTTGACTTTTTCATCAAACTCTTTATCCGAGGGAACGCTTAGTACCTTGCCGTCAAGCTGTCCGAGTATTATGCCCTCCTGCTCTCCGACCTCCTTCATATCCAAGACGTTACCGACTTCTTCTTTTCGCATTAGAGACGATGTTCCGTATGTGCCTTCTTCTGCTACGGTAAAGTTCCTATCGTCTTTATATCCCGTCTCCTGCTTTATCCTCGGCTTAATTCTGTAATTGTATCCAAACCACACCAAGGCTATCGTCAAAAGCAAGCTGAGTATACCGCTCACGGTGCTTATGCTTGCCCATATGCACTTCAAGGGATTAAGAGTGAAACACATCTTAACAGCTTCGCTTACACTTCCTGTGAACCCCTTTTCTCGCAAAGCCGCTGTTGCAATCGGTAATTTCAACGCTTGCCCCAAGATGCCCGCGAACCACATCGTGAATAACGCTATCACCATATCTCGCCAAAAGTGCTCTTTTATCTCCGCTACTATTTTTTCTTTTAACGGTATTGCTTTCTTTGCTTTCTTCCCTTTGTTTGTGCTTTTTTTATTCAAGGTTTTTACCTCCTTCCCTTGATTATTTTTGTTTTTTCTTTTTTTATGTTGAGATGAATATTCGTTCGTTCTCTCGCCTTATAAGCTTATATGTAGTATGGCGTTGCTATTATCTTTGTGTCTTCTTCAACGCCTACTCTCTTTGTCAGTTTTTCATATAAGCTTCTTTGGCTCTCTTGACATATTATGATTGTCTTTTTCCTTTCGCCTGCCGCTTCATTCATCTGCGTCATAAACTGCACCAGCTCGCCTATGTTTACCTCATATCCAACATACACGTTTTCTGCCTCCGTCTTTGCACTGTATATGCTACCGCTTGCCCTCTCTATTGCTTCGCGACTGAAATATCTCTTCGTCTCTTGCTCTTCTCGCAATCGCTGCTGATAGTACACTCTCCGCATTTCCTGCGGAATGGTATATATCTCCATCTGCTTCGCCCCGCTCACGTCTATGTTGTGATAATGCTTTGAGGTGTGATGTGCTTCGTCCGTCTCTATCATCAGCGCTTTTATTCTCCTGTTTTCTCCGTCCTCCCTTTTTGCACGCTTTCTCGTCAACAACGTTTCTATGTTATATAGCAGCGTTTCGTAGTTTTCTCCAAGCAAGATTTCTTCGCTTATTTCTGTATTGTATTTATTCTCTATTTCTGCTTTCATCTTTCGCTCGGTCTTCTTGCTTTGCGCCCCTACGCTTCCGCCGAGATTGTATATCGGAAGAAAATGTGCATTGCTTTCCGCATCACGTATTTGCATAAGTCCCGTTATCTTCGATGCCAGTGCCCCTTTGTTCTTTATGCTGCTTCGCAGATTTTCATTGCTTATGTACTTTATATTCTTCCTCCCTATCTCGCTGACTTTGCCTAACAGTTCTGTCTTCATAAGTCGAACAGCTCGCTCGTTTTTAAGCGCACTCTGCAACACAAACCCCGTGCTTTCCTTTGCTACCTGTCCGCTTGCCTTTTCTGTGTCACCCACAAGGTTGCCTTTGAGTATTATCAAATTTTCCTTTTCTTCGTTGGCTTCGCTTTTTTCCCTCTCTCGGTTCCCTTGCTCCACTTGCCCTTCTTTGAGGCGTATGTCGAGTTCCTCACACATATCCTCCCGAAGTTCCTTGTTCAATATCGTTAGGTCTTCACTCTCTATATAGTGCCGACCCGCTGCCGTTAGCCGGTATATATTCTTGATTTTATACCCGCTCTTTCCCTCAAGGCTTTTTATACTCACTCCCTTTTGCTGATACCCTACTCGTATTCGCTCCGCATATCCTACAGTTATCAGTTCTCTTAGTATTCGGTACAAGTATGACGGGCCTATTTGTATCCCTTTCGTTCGCAAGTACATTGCGTACAGTTCTATCTGCGATGACGGTATACACTTCTCTACGTACAGGACTTGCATTATCTTTAGCTTCATTGCAGTTATTTCGTTTCTCATTTCTCTTTTCATCTCCTTCCTTTTTTGATTTGTGTAAAGAAATGTGTAAAGCTTGTAGAGAGTTTTTTTCGGCTTTCCCTCTGCTCGTTTTGTTCGCTTATTTACAGTGTGGTTCTTTCCTTTTTTAATTTGGGTTTCTTTGCCCTTTTGAGTTTACCGCAAAGGATTAGTTCACTGCCGTGTTTCGAGTGCCGTCTCTCTTGTTTTCTTTATTGGGCCTTTATTGGGTCTGCTTAATCTCTTGTTTACGGTGGCTGTGTTGTTTGACGTCTTTGTCTTTTCCCTTTTGTATAAACGTAAAGACACACGCTAATCCAAATAGAAAAAATAACAAGTAGCCTCGTCTCTCCATTGCTCTGTATTTTTTGCTATTTGCAATCCCCAAAAAGCCCACAAAGCCAACCTTTTTATCGCATCTTTTGTGTGCCAAAATCAAATTCTCGAAAAAGTGCTTGATTTTAGCACACATTTTATTCTGTTTTTTTGACCTAAACAGCAAGTCTGAAATCAATAATATTTTCTTTTTCTTTGTTTTCCGATTGAGCCGAAACAGGAGCTTCAAGAGCAACACGCATTATCTCTTCAGGCTCGCTGTACGGTATAATATATATCTCGGTTTTGTTGGTGCTGCCGTATTCAGTATCGAACATAAATGCTGCATGTTCGGGTGAATCGTCTTCGAGAAAAACCGTCGTAATCGTGTTTATTAAGTCATGATATTCGTGATTGTCTGTATCCGGAATATCATTTCTTTTCCTATTAGTTGATATTACGTTTTTTACATAAATGAGGACTTTTTCTTTGTATTTTGAAATATGTTTTGTCAATTTATAGTTGCGTAAATATGCGTACAACTCACCGTCCACTAATTCATTTGTGTAATAATCCTCGTAATATTTCTCGCTTATCTGAGTCTTTTTATAGACTTTTTTGTGAAGTAACGGAGGTATTTTAATTTTAATTACCGACCCGTTTTTTTCGACTTTAAAGTCATTTGCTATGAATTTATTGAGGTTAAAATCTATAACATTTGAGGTAACAGGCATAATCTTTTTATTAGCTGACACAAACAAATTGTTTATATTACCTCGTATGTTAAGAACTATTTTCCCCAATTTTTCCTCCATATTTATCACTTTTTCGTATTCTTTTCTATCGTATTGTTTTGCGTTATTTATTTCAAAATAACGATTAACCGCTTCATTCACTCCTTCGATTTGCTCGAAGATTTCACTTTCTTCTTTTGAAACACCTTTAGTGTTATTAGTACCGCTTTTCATGGTTTTTTCCTCTCTTTATACCCTATTTTGTTCATCAAAATTATAATAAGTAACATTGCCATCGGTTGAAATTACGACGTAATACAAAATTTTGAAAACGTCCGGCAATTTGATTTTTTCAATCTGTTTAACATCATCAATAATGACAATGATATTCTGCTGCTTATCTCCGTATATATTGTAATTAGTATCAATAGTACGGCACGAAGTCGCCTCTTCGCCGTCTCTGATGTAGAAACAAGTAATGTCGCTTAACAACTTTTCCTTGTTTGATAAAAACAACACAGCCGGATATTTGCAGTGAAAATTGAATATATCATTTTCCACATTCGTATTAACGCTGCTGATATACAGCCAAATTGCTTTTTCAAGCGATGAGTTATATTTCTGATATGACACCATCGGAGAACTCACGATATACTCTGTACCTTTTATTTGATACGCAAGGTGGTTGTTGAGCATAATGTTAATGATGCTGTCAATTCTTTTTTCTTTAAATCCTTGATTTTTATAGTATTGTTTCAGCTGTGTCAGCTTCATTATTTCCGCGCTACTGACAAGTCCGACACCGTTGTAAACGTCAACTTGAGCTATTTTATTAAGCATAAAAATTCCCTTCCTTTCTGTAAATTTTATGGAGTGAGCCGCAAGAGTTTTGCCCCTTACGGCATCACTTACTGTCTGAATTTATTTCTCAAATGCAACTAATTTCTTTTGTCTTCTCTTGACAATGACGTAAATAGCTGCGCCGCTAATCATTAACGATGCAAAAGCAAGAACAGACACACGAACCGTTAATGTAGAACCGGTCTGAGGAAGATTTACTGTAACGGGTACAGCTTCGTTAGTGATTACGAATTCGCCTTCAGCTATACCATAGTCGGTTACTGTAAATGTAACTCTTTTGTCAGAGAGAACATAACCATCAGGAGCTTTAAGCTCTTGTGCATAATAAGTGCCCGGCTTGAGTCCGTATATTACAAGTTCTCCGTTCTCGTCTGTGGTGCCGCTCTTTACAAGCTCGTTGTTGCTGTTATAAATACCAATATCTGCTCCGCTTAGGGGATTGCCTTTTGTATCGGTCTTAGTAATAACAACCTTTGACAACGCGTTTTCCAATGTGGTTTCGCCCTTAACCAATCCATCTTGAGCAATCTCAAATTCGTGCTTTTCGGGATTGATTTCATAGCCTTCTGCCGGAAGTATTTCTTTGAAATAATACTTGCCTCTCAAAAGGTTGTAAGCATAAACCTTACCGTCTTTGTCGGTAACAAGCGTATACAAAAGTTCGTCGTTCTCGTTGTAGATGCCGATTGTAGCACCCTCTATCGGATTTCCGTCTGTATCAGTCTTAGTAATAACAACCGAAGTTTCCACATTAACGATTACATTGTCTCCGGTAACATTACCTTCGTTGTCAATAGAGAACTTATAAGATGTTTTATCCAAAATATATCCGTTGGGAGCTTCAAGTTCTTTGTAAGTGTAATCTCCCGCATATAAGCCGGAAACTGAAATCTTACCAAATTCGTTTGTAGTTCCGCGATATACTTCATCACCGTTTGAGTTGTAAATAGCTATCAATGCGTCTTTAAGAGGTACACCGTCTTTGTCTGTCTTCGTGATTGTAACGCTTGTCGATTCGTTAATCATTACGTTTTCGCCTTCAACTGAGCCGTCACGATTGATAACAAAAGAGTACGTCTCTTTATTAAGCTTGTAGCCGTCAGGAGCAGCTATTTCTTTATACGTGTACTTGCCGCTCTTGAGATACTGGACTTTAATCTGACCGAGTTCATTGGTAACACCGCGATAAACTTCTTTGCCTTCCGAATCGTAAATACCGATTGTTGCGCCTTTAAGAAGCTTTCCGTCTGCATCGGTTTTAGTGATTATAACTTCTGTCGGTGCATCGGTAATGGCGTATCCGTTTGTTATTGTTCCGTCGGCATTTAAAGTAAACTCATAAGTTTCGCTGTTGATTTGATACCCATCGGGATTTATTGTTTCTTTAAAAGTATAAGTACCAACAGGTAAGTAATCTACGGTGATTGTACCCTCTGAATTTGATACCCCTGCGTAAACACATTTGCCGGTGCTGTCATATATTTCAATGGTAGCTCCTTCAACGGGTTTACCGTTAACAAGGTCTACTTTTGATAGCGTAACGCTTGTTTTCTTGTTCTTTATAGTAAGCACTGTGTCCTTAGTCGAAGAATTTATTTCAAAGTCATAATGCGAACTGTCCTGAATATATCCGTCAGGGAAAGCTGTTTCCACAGCGTAATACTTGCCTTCAGGGAGAGTATTATAAAGAACGATAGTACCGTTTTCGTCGGTGGTGTAGCTGCCTTTATAAGTGCCGTCATCTGCGTAGATTGCAAATGTTACATCGGATATTTTTTTGTTAGTATCGGCATCAACTTTTGCTAAGGTATAGCGAGTCGGAACATTGCTTATTACTACTTCATTAAGTAAATTACCGTCCTTGTCGGTGCATTTACCGTCGTTGTTTATTTTGAAGTAATGCTTGGTGGAATCGGTATAATATCCTTTCGGAGTTAATGTTTCAACGAAATAATATTCCTTGTTTAATTCAAGCCCGTCAGATATTGTAATTTCGCCGTTCTCGTCCGGTTTGAGCGATGTTTTATTGATTTTTGTGTCACTAAACGTGCCTTTTTCATAAAGGTCAAATTCAGCACCTGACGGGGTAATTTCGGCATTATCCGCGTTAACTTTTTTAAGAGTTACTGAAATTCTGTCGTTGTTTACCGTCATTTCATTGTCGTTAGCAAATCCGATTGTGAACTTTATCGGAGTAAGGTTAGGCACATAACCTGTCGGAGCCGTCTTCTCAACAGCATAGTAAGTTCCCTCCGGTAAGCCTTCTATTTTCCAAAGACCTGATGCATCTGTTTTGCCGGTCGCTACCTTGCCGTTCGGATTAAAGCTGCCGTCGGCATTTGCTTTGTAAACAACAAACAGCGCATTGTCAATTCCTTGATTTGTTAAGCTGTCAACTTTTCTTACCGTGAAAGATGTTCTTGCGTTGACCGCGATAATTTCATTATTAGCAATTACTTCATTGTTTTCGTCAACGGCTTTTCCGCTTTCGGTTATTGTAAAGTAATGCTTTTCCGGATTGGTATAATACCCGTCGGGAGCTTTTACTTCTACAAAACAATAAGTAACGTTAACAAGTAAGTTCTTCACGGTAATGATTCCGTCTTTATCTGTAGTGTAAATCTTATCTTGTCCGGTTGCAGCATCCTTTACGGCTTCAAGTCCGGTATCTGTAACTTTGTACAGCTTAAATTCTGCTCCCGATAACGCTATTCTGTCTTCTATATTTTCGTTTGCGTTTACCTTTTTCAGAGAGATAACAGTTGAATTGTCATGAATTGTTATAGTCTTGGCTGCCTTTGCAGAAATTGAGAAGGACATTTCGTCTTTGCTCTGAGCAGTTGTAAGATAACCGTCAGGAGCTTTTGTTTCAACGAGATAATAGTCTCCTTCCGAATATCCTTTAAGAACTATCAAGCCATTTTCATCGGTAACAAGACCGCGTTTTACACATATGTTTTCTTTGTTGTACAAGTCAAACATTGCATTTGAAAGAGGATTATCGTTTTCGTCTACTTTCTTTATTGTGAAAACAGTCTCGCTGTTTTTGACAACGATTTCCGGATACCCTGTTGATTCGTTAACATTGTTTGATACATCAATATTTCCGTATGTATCTGTAGTAAACGAATACACTGTATCGTCAAGATAATATCCGTTTGGAGCTTTTGTTTCTTGATACGTATAGGTTGTGTTGGCTTTTAATCCTTTAACAACAGCTATTCCGTTCTTGTCTGTAATTGTTGTGAATTTGTCGTCGTCAGAAGATTTAACTTCAAACTCGACACCGCGCAGAGCCTCATTTGTATCGGCGTCAACCTTGCGAAGAGTTACACCTATACGATTGTCAACGATCGTAAGCACATTGCCGTTAGCCGAAGAACAATCCGAAAGCTGAACGAACTTTGCTTCATACGCAGTACCTTCTTTGTTGAGCTGCACTGTCAGACAAGCAACAATTTCATTCGCAGGGAGAGCACATCTGTCCGGGGCTTTTGTTTCTTTAATAACAAAGTAGCCGGGGGCAAGATTTTCTATCTTCAACGTTCCGTCGTCTTTGGATATGCCCGTAAAGACAGGTGTTTCGTCTGATATTTCAAACGAAGATGTGGCTTTGTAAACAGAAAATTCGGCACCTTTAAGCTTATTGCCAACCTCATTTTCCTTATTGATTTCAACATCAACGTCAAAGGGAATTTCTTTCGGCTTATTAACCAAATCAAGCGTTATGTTTGAATTTTGGTCGGCGATGGTAAACGGATATAATTCTTCATCGAGCATATATCCGTCCGGTGCTTGACCTTCTCTCAAAATATAATCGCCTGCCGGGAGATTGTTTGCTGTAAATGTTCCGTTCTCGTCTGTTACAAAATAATCGTCGTTCAAAGAGTCATTCCACACAAGATTATCCCAGTCCCAAGACGTTCCCTTACAAATCACAAACTCTGCCCCACTGAGTTTTCTGCCGGTTTCAGCGTCCGCCTTATTAACCGTCACAGAACCTTTTTTAGTAACATTATAAAAATGGACATTCGGAATTGTATTGAAAGACAAAGTAACTTTCTGTGGAGCTACGGGTATGTAGTTGTTCTGTGTAATTTCGGTAATGGTGTACTCATAGCCAACAGGGAGATTATTCACTTCAGCTACACCGCTTGCGTTGGTTTTTACGTTTTGACTGAATCCCGTGGCATCGCAACGAACATTAAATTCGACATTGTTTACGTTCGAATCATCGGAATGTTTCGTTATCTTTAACGCACTTGTATCCGTATAAACGTTGAACATCACTACTTGCGGGTCGGGTATTGAACCGCAAATCAAAGTCTGAAGTTCAGGATTAGCGGTAGCATACAGAGCCACGCCGCCGTGACAATCGGTCAGATTTTTCATCATTTCGATATGTTTAAGGCTTTTTCTGTTTATCGGAGCATCTGAAGTTATAGTTATAACGTTTCCGTTTTTATAAACTGACAACCCATCCGTGCTTGTAATATTAAACTCGGATAAAATGCCGTTCGTATCTGTAAACGTCTTTGTGTATTTACCGGTAGCCGCATCATAATCAAGTTTTAAATTCAAAGAGTCACCCAAATTCGGCTTTACCGTATGCTTAGACATTTCGGTTAATATGCCTCGATATGCCTCAAGAATATCTGAGTATCCTTTTGTCTGCATGCTCAAAATGAAACGACAGCACTTATTGTTTTCGTCATATCCACCGGTAATTCCGGCGTAAATATCCGAAGAAGCACTTGTTCTATAACCAAGCATGTATTCCCAAATGATTACCTGAGTTGCATAGTAACCTGCATCTCCGTATTCTGAATAAGAGTTTGGATAACCATATATAGAAGCTAAGACAACGCCTCTTTTGGCCGTGTTACTTGCGTTCTGCCAAGCGGCTGTATCAACAAGGTCTACGGCGTCTGTAGATGTACCATTGGCAAAATCTTTGCCAAACTCCAAACAGTAAGCCGCCTCGCCTGTTGCTGTAACCGTTCTTTTGTAAAACGTTTCCCAACCTCTTTGAGACGGAGATGCTACAGACCCGTCGTCGCCCCAATACTTTATGTATTTATAATGAGTAGGCGACTGCTTAATAGTGTATTTGTTGTTTACATTCGCCGCAAAAGCAGACAAAGAAAACGACCCAAGTATGATAAGCACAGAGAGTATCGAACAAAGAACTCTTGCAAAAACTTTCTGCTTTTTATTAACCATATTTTTTACCTCCTTCTTCTTTTTTTGGTTAATATAATACTGTTCATTTGTGTTGCATAGCCATCGGCTCACGGCGGACGGCACTGTAGCTGTTGCAACAGCGCAAATGTTATGAACGTCTCTATCGTTGTTATAACCAAAACATTTCCCTCCTTTCTTGGATGTTTGGTGACTATACTTTTTAGCGTGTAAAATATAATGATAACTCACTAAGAAAATAAAAAAAGAGAAAACGAGTATTTTTCTTGTTGGTAATTTTTGGCAAAGCCAAAAAGCACCAACACAAATACACATTTTCTCCATTAACCATTGCTTACGAGCAACTTCTTAACATATAACTGCTAAGCACAAACCGTAGTAGATACGGCAATTAACTTATTAACTTATTACAAATAAAAAATATAAAAAGTGTAGTAACACACTCCCGGACCAAGGTCATCTCTCGCCTTGGCTTCATAATCGACATACATTTTTATCGGTGCGCCTCTATTCAAATATCCGGCATTAACGCACTCATTATATTCGATTTCTGCACATTCCTTTATGTCTTGTAAGACCTTCTGATTATTAAATGAATTAACAGTCAACGTCCAGCATGAGTTGTTCTTGTTGAGTGTCGAAGACACTTCCACGTTGTTAAATGACCCAAGATGCTTGTTTGCCTCTGCTTTAAGCTGTTCCGGGTTTATATCTTGATTTGACCCGCAAGGAATATGCCTTTTTGTTGTCGCAGCAGTAGTAACAGAAGCGTTTGATGCTGTTGTTTTTTCTGTTTTTTCTGTTTTTTCTGTTTTTTCTGTTTTTTCTGTTTTGACTGTTGTTGTTTTCATCTTCGAAATATTGTTGGGGCAACTCTCTTTTTCGCTTGTCTCATTATTCGAAGAAGTGTCTTTTAGTGTATCCTGTATTCGGACATTTACTGCCTCTGTTATGGATTCAGAAGTAATCTCCGTTTCGTTCGTAGTATCACTACAAGAGGAACTACAAGAAGAAAGAACTTCGCTGCCAAGCGTTTCGTCGGCTTTACATTTACTTTTGTTTTGCTTTGTAACAGCTGCCCCTATTGTTATTAAAGCAACCAGCCCACAGCAAATACAACATGCAACCATAACTTTTTTTCTTTTTTTTGTCTCCATAAAAAATTTCTCCTTTCGAATATATATGACGAAATCACGAGAAAATTTGCCCTTTTTACGAAAATCCGATGTAAAAAATGACATAAAAAACCGCTTCCCGAAATGGGAAACGGTTTCATATTGTTTTCGCACTTTTTGTTATATTTATTATAACAGGCTGTGTTTGAAAAATCAATGTCGTCTTTTTTTCACGATTTTTTTCACGTGTCAATGTCAACTTTTTTTCATTTTCCGCAATTATTTTACGCAGCCAAGTCATCTTGTGTAATCGTTTCGCCGTTAGCAAGTTTACGAAGAAGTTTCTGGTCAGATGTTATAAGTAGAGTTTCCTTTCTTGAGTCCTTGATATTAACCGTGAAAGTGTTTTCATTTGCTTTAACTAACACTTGACCTCTTGAAAAGTTTGTTATTGTTTTCAGTTCGTTGTGTGTAAGGTTGAAATGTTCTTTAACGATTTTTGCTTCATCATCATCAAGACGAAGTATCATTTTAATACGGCTGTTGTTTAATACAGCTTTACCGTATTTACCACCTTCAAGAGCAAAGAAGTCCTCAATATCCTGTGTTGCCACTATACCTGAACCACCCATACCACGAATAGTCTTAAATACAGTAACGACAAATTCGGCTGCGAGAGGATTTTTGTTGAGCAACATCCAAGCCTCGTCTATTGCGACAACCTTTTTCTGTGTCTTATCTTGCCTAACAGTATCCATAATAAACTCAAGAGCAACAAACATACCCAAAGGCTTTAACTCGTCTGACAAATCGTTAAGGTCAAATATGATATATTTATTACTGAGGTCAACATTTGTTTGACCGTTAAAAGCACTTGCCGAACCTGTAACAAATCTCAACAAGATATTTGCAAGTCGCTCTGTACCCTTTTGTTGAGAAAGCACATTATATAAATCCTCCAAAATCGGCATTTCTTTATATACTACATTTGAAACGGGATTTCCCTGTTCGTCTACAACAGTTTTTGTTGTATCTATAAGAGAGCTGTTATCTTTTGTAATACCTTTAAGCGAATATGTCTTTAAGATAGCGTCGTCAAGAAAGGTTCTCTCCTCTCCTGACATATCGCCTATCGCCAACGAGAAGAAGGTAAGCAAAGAGTCGATTTTGCTACTGAGGATTGATTGTCTTTCTCTTTTAGATGAATAACCCAATTTCTTTGCGTTTTCATCTGCGCTTGGTCGAATTTCCATAATGTTTATTCGTGTTTTTGAACCCGAAGAAATAGTAAGAAATTCACCATTAACTTCTTTACAACCTCGTTCATATTCGTCGCCCTTAATCGGGGCAATAACAAAAGTTTGTACGCCTTTAAGCCTAAAACGAAGACACATCGTCTGTAAGGTAAATGTTTTTCCTGCACCGGATGTACCCAAAAGAGTTATGTTAGCGTTTGAATACTTAGAAGTGTCGAAGTTATCAATCACGAGCATTGTCTTGTTGTCACTGATACCAAGAAGAATTCCGTCTGTGTCGGATACCTCAAACGAATTAAATGGATAGAAGGCACTAAGTCCCGATGTTGTCATGTTCCTCTTGCCCTTACTGTATATGTATGGGTCAAGAGTGTTAAGCGGCATGTAAGAGGAAAAAGCTTCTTTAATTTTGTATTCGCACTCATTCAAGTCAACATCAATGGCTCCGAACATATCTTTAACAGCTGAATTTTTTTCATACAGCTCTTCTAAAGAAGAAGCGGAAAGGGTGAACATCGTTGTGACATAAAAAAAGTCCTCGCCGCTGTTTAATCTGTTTCTTATGTATGCGCTCGACTGAATAGATTTGCCGATTTCCTCATAGTTTTCGCCCTCGGTGTTTTTCATAGTATTCATCCGAGCCTTGTTAATACGTATCTTGGTACGCAATTTATTCTTCATTGATTTAGAGTCTTTTTTATCGACAAAAATATCAACATCTATACCTTCTGCGCCGCATATTATCCCTGTAAGCCAAGCGTAAGAAATTCTGCTTGGGTACTCCTTAGAGGGAATGTACAGGAACGAATAATACGTCCCGTCCACAACACAATATTCGCTGTAAAACTCTATTTTCTCAGGTGAAACAAGCGTAGAAACGGGAACATTAAAGTTATCAAGCAGTTCTTCGTCATTATCCGTAATGCGCTTTGCTTCATCGTAGAACGCTTGTTTGCGTTCTTTAAGGTCGTATATTGTTTTGTTTTTGTTGGCAAACTCATAAAGTGTGTTAATCAGGAAGTTCTTTTCGTCACCGTGTCGAATAACAGCATTTCCGCAGTTGCGAATAAAACGCCTTATGGTTTGTTTAGCCTTGTCAAGATAATAAACAGCGTCATCAAAGCTTTTTATTTTTTCTGTGTCATTGCCGCAGGCTTCAAGAACTATGAAAAAGCGACGAGATAAACCCGAATAAACTCCCAAGCGTTTTATAAGCCGCATATAATCATCTTGATATGGCTTTAAATGAGAGTCTTTTTCGAGAGCAAAGTCGTGATTCAAAACGTTTATATACTTGTTTACGTCAGCACGGCGCGAAAGACTTTTTATCTGCATCGTTACCGGGCCTATCTTAGTCAGCTGAGCAAAGCCATCAATTATTTTTTCCTTATCCAACGCCGTCTTGTAGTCGAAGTTAATGGGGGCAATTTCAACGATTGTTACATACCTCTTATCCGGCGTTATAATAACGTTGTCTTTGATTTCGACGTTCCCGATAACGTCTTCAAAGCTCATTACCTTGTTGTTTTTTTTCAATTTTACCACCGCCTAAAAAATCATGTTATTACAACAATATATGGAATATTTTTCTGCAAATTTGCCCTTTTTGCAAAAAAGAAAGCCAACACCAATCGGCATTGACCTTCTTAACTTTTGATTTGTTTTGAATACCGCTTTCACTTACTTACGCTTCGGACTTTTTCTTTTTAACAAAATAAACTCCGATAACGCTAAGAGCTGAAAGTCCTGTGAAAGCACCGATTGCTTTTCCGGCTGTACCGGTTTGAGGTATTTTAACGGCTGGTATTGCCTCGTTAGTCATATCAGCTTTAACGATTTCGCCGTCTTCTTTAATCTCAAACTCATGTGGTGTTTCATCAAGAATATAACCGGGAGCAGCATCAAACTCTTGATACGTGTATTTACCATATCTTAATGTGAATGTTGCTACACCGTTTTCATCGGTATACCCTTCGGCAACGACATTGCCGTCGGCGTCATAAATTCTGAACCCTGCGTTCGGAATAAGAGCACCTGTAGCTACATCAGTCTTTGTAATTTCAACAGTACCGATTATAGGACGGTCTTCGAACGTATTTTCGTCATTATTTGAAACAGTAACAGTCTCGTTATTATTTCTTATTTCAAAATAATAATATTCGTCGTCCGCCACAAAACCTTCAGGGGCTGTTTTTTCGTGAAGGAAATATCCGTTATAACGCAACCCTTCGGCTATATATGTGCCGTCGTGATTATCTGTCATTGTTCCGTAATACGTATCGACACCCTCATCATAAGTTTCGTTGGCGTTTACGTCGAGGTATATGTCAAATACCGCGCCGGCAATGTTTTTATCCTTATATTCTTTATCAACCTTTGTAACGGTTACATTTCCGGTTATAATGCTGTTCAGAACTTTGATTTCAACAGTTTGAGCATCATCCGTAACAGATACCGGGGTAGACTTTTCGCTTAATACGAAGCCCTCAGGAGCTTCAATTTCTCTTACGATATAGTCTCCGTAAGGAACATTATCAAACACAAATGCACCGTTTTCATCGGTCTTGCTTACAAGATACGCCGTGTCCTTAGTAAATTCGGTTGTGGTTGTTGAGAACAATCCCATTGTAGCGTTTGCGACGGGATTGCCGTCATCGTCCACCTTATGTCCCAATATCTTGCCGCGAATAATATCGTTTTCCACGGCATTACCGTCATTGGCCGTTACGGTAACGGCAAGAACGGATTGACCGGCATAATTGAACTCTACAGGATACTTAACATCGGACGGTATATAATGCTTGTCTGTCGATACTTCTTTGACATAGTATTTACCAAGAGGAATATCGCTGTTAAATATTATATGTCCGTCTTTGTCCGCCGAAGCGATTTCTATAAGTCCGTCTTTCGGAAGAACCGTGTTATCGTCGGCAAGAATATTCTCGTTAGCATAGAGACCAAACTTAACATTTGTTATCTCATCTGCGTTACCTATGTTGTAAAGGTCATCTTTTTCAAGAAGCTTGTCAACTGTAACGGTAGCCTTCTGTCTTTCGTTTGTAAACGATACGGAGTCAGATACAATGCTTTCGTTCTGTCCTGCATACGAGAGTGTAACATACTGCGGAATATTGTTAAGGGTCATACCGTAAGGTGCTGTTTTTTCAACGATTTTATATGAGCCGAGATAAAGTTCTTTGCTCTTTGCAACACCTTCACTATTTGTCTTCACAGTATCGACAATTTCGCCCTCAGAAGCACGTTTTGTACCGTCAGAAGTATAAATATCTTCGTTAGCAATAATGTCATATACGGCGTTTTTGAGGCCTTTTACGGCATATACGGGAGTGTATATTTTACCGTTCTTATCTTCATTCTTTTCAACGCTGCTTAACACTTCGCCTGACTTGCGTACTTCGATAACACCCTTTTGAGCGACGTTCTCAAAGCTTGCATAGTCGGTAAATGTAACTACATTCTGACCCTTGTATGTCAATGATATATTCTGTTTGGTATTGTTAATAACATAACCGTAAGGCGCGGTTTTTTCAACAATATAATAGTTGCCGAGATAAAGATATTTTGTAACCGCCTTACCGTTTTCGTCGGTAGTTACGGTATCAACCAATTGGTCTTTGGTATATTTAACTTCGCCGTTAACAACTACGTCTTCCGCAGCGAATATATCGTATACAGCACCTTTAATTGGTTTTTCGGTTTCAACATCGGATTTGGTAATTTCAATGTTGGCTTTCTGCGGAGCATTCTGCGCTGTGTAGCTGTTCTGGAACACTTCGACTTCCTGACCTTGATATTCAAGGTTTGCCAATACTTCATCCGTATTTAATACGTATCCGTTAGGAGCAGTTGTTTCAATAAGTTTGTATGAACCGAGATAGAGTTCGGGTGATATTGCAACACCGTTTTCATCGGTGGTAAACGACGTTACTATGTCGTTCTTGTGATATTTAACATCACCGTTAACTGTTATGTCATCTGCTGCAACAATATTGAAAGTTGCACCCTTCAAAACTTTGTTTGTTTCCTTGTCGGTTTTTGTAAGCTTGATAGTAGCTTTTTGTGCAAGGTTGGTGACTTCACAGTTCTTGTTATACAGAGTAATGTTCTGGTCTACGGGCGTAATGTCAACCGTATAGCTGTTCTTGTCCCTTACGTAAGGCTTTGGAGCTGATTTCTCGGTAACGATATACTGTCCTATATACAAAGGTTCGCTTGTGGCTTTACCGTTTTTGTCGGTAGTCAATTCGGCTACCTTCTCGCCCTTTCTGTATACGGTCTTTCCATTTACCTTAATAGTATCGGCAGCCTTAATAACATAGACGGCGTTTTCTACAGGGATATTCGTTTCCTTATCTGCTTTAAGAACTGTTATTGTAGCTTTCTGCGGTGCATTAGAGACTGTGGTTTCTGCATATACAGTTTCCTTTTCCGCATCATACGTAAGGCTTACATCATGTCTTTCTGTGTTAACGGAATAACCGACGGGGGCTGTCTTTTCCTTAACGAAATAATCACCGAGAGGAAGATTTTCCGTTGAAGCCACACCGTCTTTAGTAATTATTGTTGTTACAAGCTGACCGGCACTATATAAAATCTCACCGTTTACAATTATGTCGGATTTAGCATATACTTCAAATTCTGTGGTAAGGTCTTTGACAGTTTTATTCGTTTCCGAATCGGTCTTAGTTACTGTTATTCTGCCCTTCTGAGATACGTCTTTGTCGGTAACTTTAAACGTAAAGATGCTTACATCCTGACCTTGATACATCAGGGGAACATAGTATACGTTGTTGTTCTTGTTGTATCCTTCCGGAGCCGTCAATTCTTTGACATAATATGTTCCGAGATACAATTTCTTGCTGGCACCTTTACCGTTATCTGTAGAGACTTTATCTACGAGCTGGTCTTTCTTGTACTTAACATCGCCGTTTACAACTATGTCAGTGCTTGCGTAAACACCGTATACAGCACCTTTTATAATCGGGCGGTCGGTTTCAGCATCAATCTTTGAAATTTCAATAATGCCTTTCTGCGGCATATTTGAAACTGTTTCCGATTGAATGTATACTTCAGCTTTCTGCCCGTCGTATTTCAATGAAACATTGTGATTGTCTTTGTTAAGGACATATCCCATAGGAGCACTGACTTCCTTGAGATAATATTCACCGAGATAAAGCGCATTTGAAAGAGCTTTCCCGTTTTCGCCGGTCGTTAATGTACCGACTTTTGTTCCGGCTTTAAACATTGTAACACCGTTAGCAATTATATCTTCTCTTGCATATATATCAAAAACAGCATTGCTAAGAGCTTTGTTGGTTTCTTTGTCGGTTTTAGTAAGGTTAATCTGTGCTCTCTGAATTTTGTTAACCACAGTACCGTCGTTTACCTTAATAACATCGCCGTCATTTGATATTACAACGTCATAAGACCTACCGTCTGTTACATATCCGGTAGGAGCTGTTTTTTCGGTTACTCTGTACTTTCCGTCATTCTTTTCCGTTACGGGCAATTTGTTGACATAATAACCGTCGGTACAACCGTATCTGTCGTTGTCAAGTGTAGACGAATGAGACAAGTTGCACACGAAATCATATTCGTTTGTGTTTTTGTTATATTCGCTTACTGCGAATACAGCATCATCAGCAAGTATTATATCGCCTGTTTCCGCGTCCGTTTTTGAAAGAACCAAATCTCCGCGTTTGTATTTGTTATCAAAGGTTACGGAAGAGGTTTCGTTATATTTAACGGTAACAGTCTGGTCTGACGGCACTACCATATAGGAAGGACAGTTAAGTTCTTTTACCGTGTATGTACCTATAGGTAAGCCTTCTTTGGTAGCAACACCCTCAGCGTTTGTAGTGATTGTTTCGTTTATTGTTTCGCCGTCAATTGCAGTACCGGATATGTTAAATTGGTATCCTGACTTAATACCGTCTTCGGCGTTCTTTCTGACTTCAATATTGCCGCGTTTAAGATTGTTTGAAAACCAAACATTTGAAGTGTTGTTCGGCGTAACGGTTGTATACTGATAATCAGGTTCTACATAATACTTTTCGCCTGTTGCCTTTTCTGTAACTGTGTATGTACCGGGGCGCAAATCGTCTATAACAACATATCCGTCATATCCATTTCCGCTGTTTATCGTTACATCCATATTGATGCCGTTACCGCTTATATTGAATACCATTCCCTGACTATCGCCTTGTTCGGCATGTTTGTTTATCTGTATTTTTCCTCTGCCCTCTGTTTTGAGAGAGAAATACGCATTAACAGGGTCGTTTCTTGATACTGCCGTTGCCGTAGTCTGACCCGGACCAACGCAGTACATAGCCGTAAGCTGAGGCAACGGATTTGAAAACGAGTTGTTGGTTCTTTCACCTGTAACTACTTCCGAACCGTCAAACTCGTTTGTTGTGAATATGTTAAGCCAGTTACCAACAACTTCAAACTCAACGCCCGGCATGCTGAACGTATATCCAGATATAACGTGGTTATCGTCAAATATACTCTTTTCGTATCTACCCGTGTTCGGGTTGTAGTCGAGAGTTATGGTTTTGCCTGAAGCTTGCCAGTCATATCTTGTTGCAAAACTCGGTCTTGTTCCATGGCTCAACATCTGAGCTTCTATCTTGTAATATACGGCTTTACAAGCATCTCTGTTTGCGGAGCTTGTCTTGCCTCCGAAAGCACAGTTGAGAAACGTCTCAGTTTTATCGGTGTTAAACAGCCCTTTAACAATAGCCCACATAATAGCCTGTGTAGCAACCTCTTCAACATCACCTGAATATCCGTATCGCGGAGTACCGTTATATCCGTAGATAAAGGCGTATTTAATAAGCTGCTGTTGGTCTTTAGACAGGTCATTATAGACTTCGCTTGCTGTTTTATTACCTTCCTGCACCTGTACGCCCGGCTCAACGCAATAGGCAACCTGACCGTTGGCTTTAAGTCTTTGATGCTGACCGTGTTTACCGCCCAAGCCTAACTCTTTATGTGAAGTAAAGTCATAATAAAAGCCGCTTATCCAGTCGTTTCTGCCGGTAACTCTTACGGTTTCTCCGTCGTTTATAGCCGATGAAGTCAGCGGTATTACCGACAACATCATCAGCACGGCAAGAAAGACGGACACGATTCTTACGATTTTTGTCTGTTTTCGGTTGTTTGAATGAATACTTGTAGTGTTCATAATAGGATTTCTCCTTTCGTATAAATTTTTGTTTTTTTAAACACTTACAGTAATATTTTTTGCATTTTGCATATGTGCTGCGGTGCTACGAAAAGCCCGTACCGTAATTCGGAAAGTTCGGAACAAAGAGCATATTGATACCTCCTCTTATTTGAAAATTTGATTTTTGCTTGCACCTATATATGAAAAGGTTTTTTTCAAATTTGCCCTTTTTACGAAAATTCGATGTAAAAAAGGGCATAAAAAAACCGCCTCCCACAAGGAAACGGTCTAATATTTGTTATTTGATTGTTTTTTCGGTGCTTTGTTTTTTCGCACTTTTTGTTGTACTTATTATAACATATGGATTTCTTTAAAGTCAATGTCAACTTTTTTTCACGATTTTTTTCATAGGTCTATGTCAACTTTTTTTCATTTTGAAATAAAAAAATAAAGCCCTTTTTGGGGAGGGCTTTATCTTTGTGAGAAACGTTATCGCTGGGTGCGGATAACACTTTACTTTATTATGCTTTATTTTCTGTGAAAAACAAGTATTTTTCTACAAAAAATATCAATAAACAACATAAATGTAATACGGCTCGGCGCTGTCATTAGGACGGTATTTGTAGAAAATATTCATTCGAGCTGGGTGTTTTTTCCACAATTCAGCATATTCCTCATCGCTCAACTCAGAAAAATCTTGCCTACCGCCCTTATACACCCCGTCAATCTCGTCACGCAAATCCTTGGAGTATTTAGCTTTGCGCGCATCATCAAACTTAGCCAATATACCTGTTTCTGGACCCCAAGAAGTGCCAACCTCGGTTAAAGACGAATCTATAACAAAGCCGTATTTATTTCTTGCATAAGCTTTAGCTTCTTCAACAATAGCCTTGACATCGGCTTCGGTCACAGGACGAGTACCCTGTTGCTGACTGCCACCGCTGCTATTTGAGCCACCGGAGTTGCCCTTATTGCCTGAATTGCCTTTGTTGCCGCTGTTTGTTTTATTACCGCCTGTGCTTTTATTGCCGCTTGTGTTTTTCTTGCCGCCCGTGCTTTTATTATTTGAGCTGCCTGTATTGCTTGAACTGCCCTTGTTGCCTCCGGCGTTATCATTATTTGCGTTATTGTTTTCGACTGCTGTATTATCAATAGCAGCTATGGTTGTTTCCGGTGTAGCGGTAGTATAAACAAAGTTACCGCTTTCGTCGGTTACGGGAACAACGTGACCTTCCGCATCGACGGTAGTTTCAACGCCGTCGGGCAATGTTGTAGTCTCGGTTTCCGGTTCAGCCTGCACGGCAACATTCGTAGTGTTTTCTTCCGCTTTGATTTTGTTGTTATGCACAACCGTAGGAACGGTTATCGCAGTTGCTATAACGATTACTCCCGCTACGGTAAGAGTAGCAAAACGAGCTTTAAACTTCTTGTCGTTTTTTAGCTTCTCGTTAAGGTTTTTTGCCGCTTCTTTCAAGTTAAATTTTTTCATAGTTTTTTACCACCTCAGATATATTGTAGTTATTTTTGATTTTGTGTCAAGACAAAGCATACATAAAATAGAGATTTACTCTTTATCTTCACACGGTTTTTGTTTTTTCTGAGGCTCTCCTTTCATTTATATATGACCGAAAATCAAAGAAATTTGCCCTTTTGTTTGAATTTGTTTGAATTTAATATATGAACAAATGCACAAAACAAAAGACGCCATGCAAAAGCACAGCGTCTTTAGTCTTAAAAAAACAAAACTGTAAGTAAGGAGCCTTGACAACCGACAAATTAAATATTGACTGTTGCATTAAGAATGAAAACACCGATAGTTACAAGAACAACAGCGATAAACGCCCAAAACGCCCATCGTGTAGATTTGTTAGCCCAGAACTCTTTAAAACCTCTCTTATCACTTTCGTTTTTTCTTTCAGTTGAAGTTTCGGGTTTTTTCATAAAAAAGCACCTCCTTTCTTTTTTTATATATGAATTATTTTTTTGATTTTTTGCCCTTTTTGGGCTTCTTTTTGGTTTCTTTCTCGGAAATCGACGAATCCGAATCAAGAACATCCGTCTCTACTGTTTCCGACTCGACGACTTCTTCTACGTTATCATTTTGTGTTTCTGCATCTTCAGTTTCGGCTATCAGGTTGTCAAAAACGTGACTATCGTCTCTTTCGACAACGTGGCAGCTTCTTTTAAACTTAAAGAACTTCGTTATAAACTCGGAAAGATAGCAGTGTTTAATACCTATAACGCCGAAAGCAAACAATGCACCGCCGAATACAGCTATAAGAATAGCTCTGTAAAGCAATCTGATAGGCAAGAAAATAAAGATAGGAATTGTTAAAGCTGCGAGCAGGGCACCCTCGCCAATACTTCTGAACGAAAGTCCTCCGGCGGTAATAAAGCTATCTTCGTAATTACGTGGTATAACATATGCAGGTGAAAGATTTTCTTGTTCTGTCATAAAAACACCTCTTTTCTTTCTTGTTAATTGACAATAGTTGCATGAAGACGAATATCCGAGCTTTTAGCCAGATAAGGAACAGGATTAACGTTAATTCCGGCACTGTTTTTTACACCGAAATGAAGATGTGGGCCTGTAGTGTTACCCGTATTACCTGAGAGAGCAATAACACTTCCTGCGGAAACGGTATCGCCTTCTTTCACACATATTTGATTAAGATGAGCATATATACAGTAAACTGTACCTGATGGTGTATCTGATTGTATCTTAATAAACTTACCGTAAGTAGTTTTGCAAGCGTTGTCTATCTTTACAACAGTACCGGAATTTGCCGCAACGATAGGCGTATTGATAGGACAAGCAAGGTCAAGTCCCGAATGTGGCGTACCGCTCGGATACAAAGGATACAGAGCCGAAACGGTTACTGTTCCTTTAACGGGGAAAAGAAAAGAACCCTTATCAAAAACCTCGCCGTCGTATATGAGCGAGTCGTCAGTACCGTTTGTAATGCTACCGTAATCGGGAGTAACATAAGCCACTATCTTATAATCGCTCAAATCAAGAGCCAGACGTTCCACAGCGTGATTTGCCGTATCACCGCATATAAATGTTACAGTTCCGCCCGAAACCGTTTCTACGAGGCCCAGAGCGGTTGCTCTGAGTTCTGTATCTGAGATGTTAAGTTCCGGACACGTTTCCGCCACTGTCGGAGTATCAACAGTAGTTATGCTACCATCCGCGTTTATAGTCTGCTGTGGAGCATACAAAACTACAATATCGCCCATTTGGGGTACATAATTATCATTTTTGTAATGCCACACATAGTTGTTGTTAAACAAGAAGCCTGTCATGTAATCGACGCTGCCTGTGTTCGGTATAACATTGTCAAGCAGTTTCGTGCCGGTATTAAGAACCGAATCCACCGTGTTCGCACAATAGCTTAGGAACGCAGCGTTCCAGTAGGCACTGTTAGTGTTGTTCCATTCACTGTAGGGATTGTTGTTGTTTTCTCCGGCAACAAAACCGACTTGATTTTTTGCAGCGGTTATAAACTCACGAATAATTGTTGCCGTGCCTGTTTCATCGTTATCGGCAATCAAGTGTTTATAATCTGACGGAAGCATAGACCAGATAAGGTTGTCATTACCGCCTACAAGGTTTGTGTAAACGTCAAGCTTCGGGTATATGTTGGATGATGATAATTTCTCCGTGCCTTCCGGAGATGTGTCATCACACGCGGCGAGGTACATATTTCCGGCAAAATTCAACGATTTAAGCTGTTCCTTTTGAGCATCTGAGAAGCCATAAGCCGCATAAATATCGTCTTCAGTAAAGATACCGTTTACAGAGTACGTAAGCTGTCTATACGTAAACCCGTCTTCCGTTACCTGAGCCTCTTCGCTTACACTGTATGTAACAAGACTGTTCATATTATCTTCAAGCCATTTTTTTAGCCCTGAAGTGTCTTTGCTTCTCCATTTGGTATTGCTTGTTGTCTCAAAGAGTGTTTCGTCGGGTACAGCTTCACCCGACAGATATTCTTTAGTGTCTTTATATGCGTCTTTATAAGCGTAAGAATTTATCAAAGCTACCTTATCGGCTTTTAACGGAGAATAATCCGTCAAGTAAATTTGATTAACGGTTATTTTAAGTCCGGTAGAAGTCTTGTTGTTTTTAACGGTAATAACAGCGTCTGTTTCATTCTTACGCTGAACAGAAACGGTGTAGTTATCGTTCTTTCCGGCAACAATACGTTTCCACGCCGAAAAAGTACCGATTTCCGCCTCGTTTTTAGTTTGTTTAATAATGTCGCTTACAACAGCGGATATTCTTTTTTCATATTCCTCTTCGATAACATTTTGAGCCTTGTTGATTTGTCGTTCCTCAACTTTTTCTTCAAGACCTCCGTACATAACTGACGGCAACATCCCGACCATACTGAATATAGATGCACCGATAAGCAATACACACAGAAGCAACACCGGAAGTATCTTTACCAGCTTTGGAAGTGTTTTCGACGCATAATCAACAGCATCGGCTACAATGCCGGGGACGTTTCCCGAAGCCGCATCCGCCGCAACTTTAGGAGCTGCCTTAACAGTATCCTTAGCTACGTCCTTCATGCTTTGTTCAGCATCTTGAGCTTCCGCCTCCTGTGCCGAAGCCTTGAGATTGTCCGTCACATTAAAAGCGGTCGTAACTTTGCCCTTACCCGCCGCACCGGCCGCATCGCTTGCCGCATCGCTTGCTTCGGACGCAGCGTCTTTTGCTGTATCTTTGGCGTCTTTGGCGTCTTTGGCATTGTCTTCTGCGGTTTTGGCGTCTTTAGCGGTTTGTGCAGTCTGAGAAGCGTTACCGTCAAAACCGTCTTCAAGAGCCTTGTTTTCTCCGTTTCCTTCTTTACCGCTATTTCCGTTATTTATAGGCTTGTTTTGAGCCTGTAAATCATTACCGAAATCTTCGTTGCCATTCGGATTGTTAAAGCCGTCTGAGTTAAGTGAATCGGAATTATTAGACTGAATAGACTGATTTGAATTGCTTGAGTTGTTAAGGCTTTTTGAACTGTCAAGTTCGTTATTACCGTTATTACCGTTATTTTTATTTTCAACCATATATCATTCCTCCTTTCTCAAAGAATTTACGGCGTATTGTCTGGTTTTTGCCGTATTTGATATATGCGTTTTATGTATGTGTTTTACTGTTTAGATACAGTTGAAATCAGAGCGTTACCACAAGTTATTCTGTCCTCGTCCTCTTCTTTACTTGGAACGAAAACAATAACATCCCAGCCGTATTCTAACAAAGGGCTTTCAAACTTCTTATACACATCGTAATCTGTATATGTATCACCGACATCAAAGCCGTTTTCAATCGCCGATTTTGTTTCGTGAATCGGTGTTATTTTGACAATGAATTTATCTTTATCGAAAAGTTCAGTAAGTCTTTTTGCATCAAGAATTGTATCGTTAGTGACAGCAAAATTTAGAGTATATTTTCGACCGACAGGCATCGGTAATTTCTTTGACAACTCTGAAATTTCCTCCAATGAAAGGCTCATATTGTTGAACTGTTTATTACGCTGTTCGTTATCTGTACTGTTGATGCTTAACTGCAACCCCGCTTCACCATTACGAAGTTCGTTCTTTATATGACACCAGCACAGTAAAAACTCTTCCAAATTTTTATTGTGTTTTGGTAACATAGTAGAAACAACAGGGTGAATTGTATCTGCTGTTATATATGAATTTACGATTTTATCAAGTTCAAATGTCGTAAAGTAAATAACATTCCTATTAAAAGTGGGTTCTCCCATTCGAGCAAAGTGAACATTAAAGCGTTCTGTATTGTCAATGTTTTCATTTTCCAAAATAGTTCTTATCTGAAATTCCAACTCTTCAACTGTCGCATTGCCGAAAAATCCGAATTTCGGGCAATCACAAAACTGACAATTCATCGGACAGCCCTTTTGTGAGCTGATAGTTGCGACCCATTTCTTTTGCAAATCAACGGGAGTGTTTTCCACGCCACAAATTTCCTTTTTTAGCCCTAAAAAGTCAGCCTTAATATTGTTTTCTTTTCCGTAATCGCCGACAGTCAAAAATTCTAACTTCCGGCGAGTATCAACATAGATTTTTCCTGTATGTGTTTTTATAATAGTCATAGTTTTTCCTTCTTTCTTTTTTCAAAATAAGTGCGAATAAATGCGAAAAGTCTTGCCCCTCACGCTATTAACGCAAAGAGCAAGACTCCGTGTTATTTATCCTCCGGATATTCCGGATTATCCTTTGCGTATTTCTCTTCTTCTTGCGATTTCTGTTCGTAGAATTTACGCTTATATTCTTCTTGGCGACGTGTAACATCCGCGTCACTTAGACTGTTGTCCTTATAACTATCGTCCAACGTTTTCTCAACATTAACGCCTTCGGCGCGCTCACGAATATTACGCTCGACGGTCTCTACAGTTGTGGTTGTATCTTGGGTTGTATTTTGGAAAGGCTCTACATCGTTTGATACAACTTCTTGACCGTGTGTACCGCTTTCGCCCGGTCTGTCGAGGTCAAATGTTCCTGAACGTTCGGGTACAGGTACAAAACCATTATTATTCTCGCCAGTAGTAGAAACAGGCTTGGTTTCGTCCGGACTATTGTCGTCCTTTTTCTCTTCGTCCTTGTTATCGCCGCTGCCGGGACCTTCAGGATTGCCACCGCCCAGATTGTTGCCATTATTACCGCCGGTATTTTTAGGTTGGTCATCGTCCATTTCCTGAGTATTCTTCTGATTTCTCAGCCGTTTATTCTCTTCGTTTAGCTCGTCCTCATTCTGCCTATCGGCTAAAGCACCATGACCGAGTTGTCTTGCCTCTTCTTTGCTTGCTGCTCTGTATTCGGTTGCGTTTTGAGACAAGTTCTTAGCCAAACCGCTTCTGTTGCCGCCGAAGAAGCCTAACACATTGCCGGCTTTTTCACCTAAGTAATTACCCAAGCCTCCTGCCTGAGCCACTTGCGCTGCGTTTTTATTAGCCTTACCGCCGAGAGCAATAAGTCCGCCGAGGGTCGGTCCTGTATCGTTGCCTCCTATAGCCTGTATCTTAAATGCAAGCTGAGCAAGGTATACATCAAACTTTTCCACGACCTTGATTAAAGCTACAAAAACAACCATAGCGGTAATAGGTCTCATCCATCTGCCGCTTCCGCTCATTCCGACTATAGCCGTACAAGCCGAGCCTACGTTTACAAAAGCGACGTTCAACATAATCATACCGAGTGAATTGAAAATAAGAACCAAGCAGTTAGCAATCATCATTCGTATCCACGACAGGAATATCTGCATAGTGCTATCGCTTATCACGGTAGGCATAATCATTGGTGAACAAACCGTAAGCACGTTTACAAGCAAATATCTTTCAGCCATTTCGGCAATGAGCCTGAACAACGCTATAATTGATTTTATGAAAAAGACAATAAACACTATAGCGGTTATAATTGTTCCGACTGAACCGTATGAAGCTCCCGATATAGCCCCTGCCAATTTATCAACAAAGTTTGTGCCTTCGGACAAGCCAAAATCGCTGGCTGATGTTTGTTCCACAAGCGAATACATATCAGATATTGACTGAGAGACTGTTTTACCGGTGTTAATAGTTATATTGTTGACTTTATCAAGCATCCACTGAAACATCGGGAACACGACTTTATACACTATGTCTATAATCCAATAGGAGAGAAATATAGACATTACGGCACGAATACATAAGGCAATCGGAGACTCTACTCTTTTTGAAAAGCCCGCAAAAAACAGTTTGAAGATGTTGACGGCAAGCATAAAAATTGCAAGCACGACTCCGGCGCTTATCATTATCTTAACAACGATGTTAAGCAAGTCCGAGCCGAGCATCTCGACAAACCAGTTTGTCCCCTGCCCTTGTTCATAAGTAAACTGAAAAGGCCGCGTGAACGTGTCGAATATAAAAGTCATGACAGCCGAAGCTCCCGAAAATATAAGAGGCGTAACAAATCCGAGTATTACGCTGAAAAGAATGTTAACGCATATACTTGACATTGAATTTTCCTCCTTTCTTTGATTTGTTAATATATGAAGTAATTTTTTGCAAATTTGCCCTTTTGGGGAAAATTTCAGTCTTGGAAAACAAGAAAAGGTCTGCTCACAATCGCTTGCAAGCAGACCTTAACAGTACCCACCTTTTGTGAGGCTGCAAACGCAGCGTTAATTCTGAGTTTTACTACAGGTTGTGTTCGTGCAATCTCAGTACCAATGAATCACACGACTCTCAAACTTAATCAAGCAATCAACCCCAGTTGCTCTGACCGCCGATACCTGCCATAAGACTTGTACCGTAAGAAAGGAACAGTCCTATACAGTTAAAGCATACAAAGCAGATAACAACTCTTTTAATCCACTGAATAGAAGAGTCGGCACTTTTTGAATTTTTGCCAAAGATAAGGCTTAAAAGGCAAATGCCGATTACAACAGCACAGATAGGATTAAGTACCGCCGTCATTATACCGCCTATATCCTTGCACACTTTAATTACCGCATTTGAAATTTCTTCACCGGCTGCGAAAGCCATTGAAGATAAAACGGAACAAAGTGAAGCTACAGACGCAGACGCAACGGCGAGAGTGCTTGTTTTACGCAACTTGGTCGCCTGTGAAGTCTGTAAAGTTAAAGTCTTGTTCACAAGAATTCCTCCTTTCTTGATTTTTTTGGTCTATGAAACACACATGGTAAAATGTGTAGTAACCGAATTAGGAATTAGCTGAACGTATAAGTGTTACTGCCTACAATATTGCCTGCGGCAGTAAAAATAAGCCCTATTAAATTAGCAAGAGCAAAAGCCCACACAATAGCTTTAACAGCTCTAAGTAATCTCTCCGACTGTTTCTGAGACGAAGAAAGCGTTAAACCGATAAGCGACGCTCCCATAGAAACAGAGGCGATTGGATTTACCAGAGTGACTAATATATTTTTTATAGTTTTAACAACATCCGAATGAAGGATACTGCTCATTGATATATCATTACTTCCGCTATATGAAACGCTGACATCTGCAGCGTACACAGATACCGTCAAAACAACACTTAAAAGTGCAATCACAAGCAGTGTGTTTATTATCTTGATGCTTTTTCTTTTTCTCAGGTACATCGAATCCCCCCTTCCTTGTAAATGTGATAGATGATATGTTTTCTCCTTCCGCCTATATATGACAGAGAATTGAAGAAATTTGCCCTTTAGACAACTTTTTCTGTCCTAAAGTGAACGAAAATACTGACACCCGCACTCATTTGTGAAGCACGAGTGTCGGCATTTCGCTATGAAAGGAGAATGAACACTTGGCTGTTTTAGATTGTCGGTATACCGACTTGTTGTTCTCCCTTCTGTTTCTGATTTATTTCAAAACAAAAAAATGCCGATATTCAAATAATTGAATATCAGCATTTATGTGTTTCTTAGAAAGGAGACTGTATTAGTGTGAACACTTCAAGCAATTTTATTTTTTAATATAATTATCTTATACCAAAATCATACCATAGTATTTTTTGTTTGTCAAGTAAAAAAAATAAAAGCTGTAAAAGCTTTTTATGTTTGTTTTTTTCTCACACTTATCACTATAATTATTATATCGCAGCTTTATATTGGAGTCAATGTCATCTTTTTTTCACGATTTTTTTCACGTGTCTATGTCAGATTTTTTTCAAAATTTCTTGCAAAAGAACAGGAAAACAATATAATTGGATACAAGAAAAGAGAAAGGAACCTTGAGTGTGGAAATAGAAACAGCATACAGTCTTGTAGACAACAGGAACTATTCGTCAGAAGAAATCAAGGAAGTTTTGCGGAACTTGCGAAGCAAAGACGAAGAACAATTCTTGAGCTTTCTGGTTTGCCCGTTTTGCAAAATAGCAAAATGCGAATATGTTAACGAATTGAAGTATCCGCACTTCTCAATGCCCGAAACAGCTATTCACAAAGACGGTTGTTACGTGAAGAAAGAAGAATATACTCAAGCGGAACTGAAAAGCAACCTAAAACGCGGAAACGTAGCTTTCATAGAACGAGCTATTGACGAGTTTATAAGTGTATATTGCGGAACCAAAACCAAATCCCGCGTAAGCGAGTTTAAACGGTTGCCGCTGAAGCTCGCCACGCTCCCTCTAAAGCGTTCTGAATCCGGCAACCTGATTATGTATTACGGAAACGCAGATGTCTCTGTGAGCCGCACAGAAGACGAGAGCGGCAGAGAACTTGTCTTATCAAGTCCTCTCACGGGAAAAGCGATGTACCAAATTACGATAACGGACAATGTATACCGGTATATGTCTGAGGATGTAAAAGAGAAGCTAAAGGAAAATACAACTCGTTTTGTTTGCTTCTTCGGCAGTTTTAGTGCTTACGGCTTACAGGAAAAGAACCGTAGCGACAACAAAAGAGATACTTGCTTGCATACATCACTTTTACGGTCGTCATTTTTGAAAATATGGTAAAAGAAAACCCCTTTGTCATCGTTATGACAAGGGGGTTTGTTTTGAAACACCAATCTTGATAAAGTTTTGATTCGCGGAAATGTGATTAGTCAAATACATAAAACAAAATATTGAAAATCCGAACAATGGCAAAAGAAATGCCAATCTTGATAAAGTTTTGATTTACAGAACCGCGATTAGACAAGTCGCAAATGATGTCAAGAAAAGTAGAATCAAATGTCGCAAACAACAAAGCATAAGAACTTTATCGTACCCATATGATACCATAGTATTTCTCGTTTGTCAAGAGTTTTTTCAAAACTTTTGCAATTGCAATTCCCCCTGACATACTGACATAAAGTCTAAAGCCATCTGCTTTAGTTGAGTGGAGTGTAAGCACCTATAGACAGATAAGAAGATGCCGCTTTGCATTTTCTCTTCCATTCTTTTCTGTTTTGTTTCTACTACTTACAAGTGTGGCTTAAAGCCATTACTGAATAAGAACATTACTATATAATTACAATACAGATATATTATATTATATATTATATATATTATATATGCAGAAATAAAACCGTGTCGAGAAAAACACTTGCATTATTGAGAAAAGCCGTTACTTTGTTGAGAAAAATCGTTTCTTTATTGAAAATAACGGCTTTCGGAGAAGATGATGCTCTTTCAGCGAAAAAACGACAAAAAAAGAGCCGTCTTGCAAAGCCGACCGACAGCAAAGCAAAAACGGTTATATTAAGACAGCAAAACAAGACCGCCTGAAGCAGTCTTTTTTCAAAATATTGTTTTTACGATTTTGATTTAGAATTTATCGGGAACGAGTTCGTTTAAAACGGTGGGTTCTCATCACCGAAGTCAAACTCTCTTATCCCGTTCCATCTTCTCTTTCAATTCCTCATCCTTCTCCGGGTCATAAGTTGCCTCCGGTATTAAAGTTACATTCGGAGAAAGCGGCGGAGTTATATCCGGTCCTGCCGCCGTTGCGAGTACGGTATTTGAATTTGTCATACGTTGCTCGTCGAACGGAAGAGGTATATTTTGAGCAAGGCGGTTGCAAATCTCGTCAAGACGCGCAAAAACGTCCTCTTTCTTTTTTGCAAAGTAAACCTTAATATGGCCCTTAGTTCGTTTATTGACATAATTATATTTTGTGAAACGTTTCTCGGCGCGCTTCATTTTATACTTGTAAGAGTTGAGTTCTATGAATTTAAAAATACGGTTTATAGTGGCATCATAATCCTCATCATCCTTGTCGGAATCCAACGCTGAGAAGATAATAGCTGTTCCCCTATTCCGGACAAAACGTCTCTTTATGTAGCCTAATCTTTGGAGATAATCTAATGTTTCGTTAAGTTCCGAATATGACAGATTCAGATGTCCCGCCCATTCCCCAATGCGAACAACATAGTTTGCTTCAGAAACAGTCTCTCCGTCAGCATCAATATACGTCTGTCCGAATTGAGCCAAATGATGTTTAAAAGCATCATAATTCATGCACTCTTCGTCTTTGAACACAACATTGTTAAAAATGTGAACAAGAATGTCTTTATTTCCGGGTGCGTAATTCGGGAAAGCTTTCATTACATCATTGATAATTCTTCTAAGCGGAACATATAAAAAGCCCTGTGAATTTACCGCGTTGTATATTCTTGCATCGCGGTCACATCCGGAACCTTCCGAATTTGTAAAAAGGTATTCGGTGTACTTTAACATTTGTACATTGAACCTTATTCCGCCTCTGTTGAGGCAAGTACCTTCAAGGCGATACTTGATAAAGCCCGCCTTTTCAAGCTTTTTTAAAATTCTTGTCACCTGTACAAATCTTTCGACACCGAAAAACTCACGTAGTTTTTTCGTTGAAGCGTAAAAATGCTGGTGGAAGCCCTCCGGGTCCATCAAGACATCACCCTCAATGTCTTCTATAACAAGGGAAAGAAGGGCTACTATATAAAACGCCCAGTCATCACGACGGTCGTCCCTGCTTTTCTTGACGTCATTTGCGACTTGTTTAATCGCAGCTCTGTAAATCAGAACTTTGTCAAGATTGGCATTTCTTTTGCCATCGTTCGGATTTTCAATATTTTGTTGTTTTACATATTTTACTTTACTCAACATAAATCCATTCACCTCCGCTTTCTACAAGATTTACACGAACTATTGTTTCGTTCTTTCCTCTTCCGGTTACAGTTTCTTTGACAGCTCCGAGCTTGTCTTTTTCTCTGAGACTGAACGATGCCAGATACCTGTCGAACAAGGCATCAAGGCCTTCTTCGTTGTCCGCACCGCCGCAAAAACCGTTCTCGTCCACGGTGAAAAACGAACCATATTCGATGAGCGCAGACTTAATCAACCCACAAGCCGCGCCGTCAGAGCTGGCATGGGAAAATGCTTTTACAAAAGGTATGTCCTCATATTCGCTGAAGATAGACGGCAAGAGTTCGGTGTCGCCTATACCCCAATTGATATTCTTCGGAACAACACCGTCCACGGTCTTTTGTAAAGAGGCGATTGCGTTAACCGAAATGACTTTAGGGATAAGCCTAACATCCGCACCGAATGTTCGTTTTGTTTTCCCGCCTTTTGTTTCTACTAACTCTTCGACTCCCGCAAGGGCTATCGGGGTGCCTGTAATTTTGTTGTATATTAAGAATCTTTCCAGTTTGACTCTGTTCTGCAAATTTCGTTTCTTTTGGCTCATGACAAGAACCGTCCTTTCTTCTCTGTTAGTATTAGTCTTGAAGAGCCGTCCGTAAAGGACGGCTCTTGCCTTATGCTTAGCTTATGCTGCTTTGGCTTCTGCCACCGAATCGTCTTCAAGTATTTCCGTCATCGGGCCTACATCGGCAAGCAGTTCTTGATAGCAAGCTACAATCACCTGATTTACGGGTGCTTTAAACTTGTTTGTCGGGATATACACGTTTGCGCTTCTGACTTTCTGTGTAGCCTTGACTGTAAATTCTCTTGACGGGAATACAACCAACGTATTACCCTGCCAGTCTTCTTTAATGCGAATATCGTTAAGGAAAAAGCCGAAATAGCTAAGTCCTACCACGCCCTTGAGATTACCTCTGTCTTTAATAAGCGAAACGGTAACTCCGATGGGATATTCAACACCGTCTACACAGATGTTTTTGTTAAAGCTCCTTTTTGTAGGTGCTACTGATTTTGTAGACATACTTTTGTCCTCCCTTCTGAAATATTCGAGCTTGTCTATTGCTCACTTATATATGAAATTTTTTTCTGTAAATTTGCCCTTTCGTGGGTAAATCTTTCAGAAACAACAAAAGCCTTACTCATACATGAACATATGAGCAAGGCTAAATTTTGTCTTACTGTTTATAAATAACACACGTTTACGCGGAAATGGCCGTTTTCTCCGAGGCGAACAGTGAATAGCCGATAGCGTGGAGAATGTCAACCACTATAGCGTCCGGATGGTCGTTCTTGTTAATTACTTGGTACAAGGTACTCACAGGAGAATTAACTTCGTTGTATACCTTGACAGCCGTGCCGCCGTGCTGCTTCCAGTCGTCAAGATTTGCATTGTAATCGTCCAAAAGCACGTCGTCGAACGACATACCGGGGCAAATAACGGATTTTCTGCAGCCGCAGTCAACAAAAAATATGTTTTCGTCCGCAATTTCCGGCAAATATTTCTTCAGCCAACATCTTTTCTCCGAAATCGCATGGTTGTTGTCCGGGTAAACCGCAGACAGAATATAGACAGAAATGTCCGGATACAAAGATATGATTTGTCTTACAGCGTCAACAACATTGCTGTACGGTCGCAGGTTTTCGAAATAGCCCTTTCGGTATGTGTCTTTGGCTGTTTGGTCCTTACGCCACTCTGCAAGTACACCGTCCATGTCGATAAACAGATTCTTCTTTTCCATTGCGAAATCTCCTTTCAAAACGCAAAAAGAGCCATAACCTCGCCAAAAGCGAAGATATGACTCTTTGTTTTCATAAAACAAAAAATCCGCTAACCAAAACGGATAGCAGATATAGATTATTTTATGATTATTTAATATGTTTTTATCATACCATAGCATTTACTTTTTGTCAAGAAGATGCGCAGAAAAAGAAAGCCAACACCGAACGATGTTGACTTTCCAAAGTTTTATACGTTATCGAACTCATCCCGCTCTCAAATCGTTTTCGTGCAGTTCATATTGCACACCTTTACGTCTGAGATTAGAACCTTCGACGATTTTAAATATTTCTATTCCATCCATAACTTTGTCAAAGAAGGCTGTAATATCTGCATATGACAGACGCACGGTAAGGTAGCAATCCTGTTCATATGATTTACCGTTATATCCCACACCCTCTTCCATAAGAAAAGCCCAGCCTTTCTTAATGGTAATAGAATATGGATACTTAGATTTAACGCCATTAGACATTACGCTTTCTCTCTTTATTTCGAAAGAAACAACCTCTCCTTTTCCATCCTGTCGTTTGACAAACGAATGAGTTTTTATATTGCTGAACAAAACTCCTTCGAATTTAAGACCTCTCTCAATGTTTCTTGAAATTGTTTTAATGTTGTCAACGGACAGATTATATTCAAGTGAGTTACCGGTTTTTTCTCCCGAAGTTTTATTTTTGTTATAGTCGATTATCTCTATACCGATAAGGGATGTCAGTTTCCTTGACGTCCCGTCTGCAGCGGTATAAGTTTCATCTGTACCGGCAAATATCCTACGCCAGTTTTTTAAGCTGGCAGGATGTAATTTGTCGTTTGCTCTTATTATTTTATTGTTAAGCATAAGTTTAGCAAAGCACTTGTCTGTGTACATTACATCACTCATTGCGACTCTCCTTTAAACAAGTTTTTTCTTTAGTTCTCTTGCGAGAATAGTATTTAATTTTACCGGGAACTTCTGTAAATCAGTAGCGTCCACCAACGAAGAGCCGTAAATAAACGACAATTCTTTAAGGCAGCTTTTCTCTATACAGATAGGAACAATAATAATGCCCTTGTTACGGTTTCTTTTGTTCATATCAGCGAGGTCAGCTATAAGCTCGTGCGTGCCGTAATTGCTATGGTTAGGCAATCCGTCCGACACAATAAAAAGAAGTTTGGTTTCTTCTGACCTTTTTGCGAGTTTGTTAGCTACATAGCGAATAGCGTATCCGTCTCTGTTACATCCTCCGCAGGAAATGGCGGCTAAACGTTCTTTGGCATTCGGATTTCTTTCGCCAAAGTCGATATAGTCATATATATTAACTGTGCTGGCACTTGTGCAGTGTCCTGTAACAGAACAAGGAATATTAAGGTTACGGCAAAAATCTTCAAGCATCATAGCAGCCACTGTTGCTTTATATATTTTTGTTCCGCACATAGACCCTGATTGGTCTATAAGAACGGACGCAGCCAAAAGCGGCTTGTTGTTAGGAAGTTTGTTTTGCATAAACACTTTATTGCTGCCGTTACAAATAGCTCTTAAATCAATGTTCTTGCCGGAATAAAGATTATGTTTAACAGAACCTTTTCTCCGCTCAAACAAATCCTTTTTGACCTTACGTTGAAGGTTTTTTGATATTCTCAAGACATTTTCCTTTGCAACAATGTCGTTGTAAGTATCACGATTACCGCATCGTATATGATACACATTCGCGTCCACATATTTGTGAAAATCAGTATTTCTGATTTCTCGAAGCTCAACAGAATCGGCGATTTTTTCGGCATAGTCGGGAGTATTGCTTACAATCTCATTAAGAGCCTGCGATATAAGTCCCGCCTCGTCTGAAAAAACATCACCAACGTTTGTTTTCTCGTTGTCAAATATGGCATCAGATACGGAATTAAGGTTGTCAAAGTATTCGTCTTCGTCGATTTGTCTGATTTCTCCGTTGCCTATTTCTGCGTTATAGTCTTTTCCATTGTCAATAACCTTTAATTCGACATTACCGGTATTGTCGGTATTATTCGACTTCTGGCCGTTGTCATCCGAATCGGAAGAACCGTCAAAATCGAAGAAGTCATCAAACAAGCTTCTTTGCTGATAATCCTTCTTACCGTTCGTACTGTCGTTTTTCTTATTTCCTTTGTCAGACTTGCTACTTCTCTCTGTTTCCCCTGTTTTACCGGGTTCATTAGTTTGGTTGTCGGCACCTTTAGAATTATCAGCACCGTCAGAACCGTCTTTATTCTCATCCGATTTGTTACCGTCGGCGGACGTCAAATCTTTTTTGTCATCTGAATTATCGTCGGATTCATTTGCCTGATTGGAATTTGATGACGATTTTGAGGACGATTTTGAGGACGAATCGGAATTAAAAGAATTAGGTGGAGCAGTCTGGCTTGAAGCCATACCGTCTTTTTGCTCTTGATTTTTCAAATTTTTAAGAGCATCGCCAATCATATTTGAAATATAATCAGCTATTTTTTGTTGCTTAATTGCCTCTTCAATTTCTGGCTTTATTTTCTCCCATAAAACAAACATTACTGAAAAAGCTCTACCCATACGGTCTGTGTACGAACAAAAGCCATTCATATTTGCCTCGTGGAGTTTTTTAACCTTTTCATATTCAGGCTGTTTATCATATATTTCTTTTGGTAAACAGTCACGAGCAATCATAATGCAACAATTGCCCCAATTAAAATCAGCTTTTTCAAGTTGCCTTTTTCTTAATTTATCAGCTGCATAATCAATAGAAGTCAAAATACTTCCCTTATACAGCTTTTTTAATTTATCTTCAATGTATGCATCCTCGAACACATTTGAAGTGAACAAAAAAATACTCTCAATAATCTGAGGATAGTCTTTAAAAATATCATTCATTTCCTTGAAGATATTTTCATCAAAATATGGAAAAAGATTGCAAGCAAAAAGTATCTTTTTTGCTTCTTCCCAAGATTCTAATGTTTTCTTGCGAACATCAAAATCGGTAAAAAGAACATGACCGCATTCGTGAGAATACAAGCCTTGTTCTATTCTTCTTTTTCCTTTAATATCTTTTTCCGTTGTAACCATCTCATGACCGAGATTGACTACGATTTTTCTGCCGTCTGTATATGCGACAGCTTCATCTTGAAGTGTCGGCGCATAGACAGCTTTTTCAGGTCCATAACGTCCTGTAATAGCGTTGATAACGTTTTGTCCCCTACGTATGTTTTCCGCCGACAATAATATCTTCTCGGCAGGCAGTTTGTCTTTGTTTTCTTTGAGAATACGCTTAATAACTGCCTCTCTGTCTTTATTACGCTTTTTTATACTCATAAAAAATTCTCCTTATCTGCGCACAAAGAGAAGAAAAGAGGCGAACCTCTTCTCTTTCTTATGCCGCAGGAATAATAGCCGAACATATCGCTCGAATGTCGTGATGATATTCGGAATCCAAAGTCGCCTTTGGAATGATACAATAGTCGGCAAGGTCTAACAGCGACTTTTTAATGCCAACCTCGTTATAAGCGAGATACATTTGAAGCCAGTCCTTTATACATCTGAAATCACATGAGCCGTCCTCAAGGTTTTCCTCCTGAAGAAACTCGTTGATTTTTTGCATGCATTGAACAGCCAAATCAATAGCCTCTGTTGATTTACTTTCAGGCCAATTTAATTGCGTTTTAAGTCGGCTTATTGTTTCCTCCTTCGAAGGCAACTGAATTTCCGCAACAAACTGATTACGTGAAATAAGCGACTGATTCATCGCATTACAACCCTCATAGCTGACGTTCGTAGTAAACACTGCAATAAAGTTCGGATGCGGTGTTATCATACTGCCGTCGGGCAGCTGAACAAGCTCTGTTCCGTCGAATAAAGAGTTGAAAATCTGGTGTACCGCTGTTTCTTTAACAACGGAAGCCTCCTGAATTTCAATCACCCAACCATTCTTAATGGCTTTGGTGAGTTCTGTTTCGGTATATACAATCTTACCGTCTCCCTCACCTGTTACGCCGAGAGATATAGGTTTGCCGAGCAAATCATATTCATCGGTGTTTGCGGAACACGAGAATGTTGTAACGGGAAGCCCAAGCTTATATCCCAAATACTGTACCATTTCTGTCTTACCTGTACCTGACGGGCCGTAGAGCATTGCTGCTCTGAGCGGAGAACCGAAGCTACATTTATTGGTCGCGTAAAATGCTGCTACCATATCGACGGCTATCTGTGTAGGAATGTAATTAACCATCCTTAACGCAGTATTTGCCATCATTTCCTGCTCTGTTTCATCAAACTTACGGGAACCGGTTATCGAGAAATCGTTCTCGTCCATTTTTTTCGCAATTTTCGCTTTTATTTCTACATCCGTTTTCGGACGGATAAAGGTAAAGTATTGCGCGTCCGGCTCTTGCAAGAAATAGCTTTGCATTGAAAGAATTGCCTTACAGTCATCAAAATCCGTGGTGTTTTGAGCATACTCTTTGGTAATCGTTTTTAAGTCATATGAATCGGAAAGTGAAGATGCGAACATAACATTTCCATCTACATCCATAATTTTCTCAAAAAACGTCTCAACCAACCTAAAATACGCCTTAGTGACACTATCATTATTAGTAGCGGTCTGTTCAACTTCATTTTTTGCTGCTGTAATAAAATCGGTAAGCAATGCCATTTTGTTGTCGGCTATTATAACACCGACTATTAGCGAAGCAAGCCACTCAAGACTATTCTCCGGTAATGCGTTACCACCTTTGTACGAACAAATCCGTACAAGGTTACCCGATGTACTATCTTTATAGATTACAATAGCCGAATTGTCACCCTCAACATCAGACGTATATTCAACAACGGTAGTTTCCACTGTCGATGGAGCATTGCTTGCAACGTCAACTTGGAAAAAGCCATAAGACATAAGTTTAACCATTGCGGCGTGAATATAGTTCGGTATTTTTTCTCCTAAAGCATTCAGATAATACCCTGTGCTTTCGTTTTCGAGCGCCGATAGGAGAGATTTGTCTATGCCTATACGAGACAACGTACTATCGGGATATTCCAACGAAGAGTATCTGGCATTCATATTGTCCTTAAACTTTGTGTTCATAATAATAGACTCCTTTTGTTTTCATGATTTAAAAAAAAAAGAGCCGCAACATTGCGAAAGCGCAATGGTACGACTCTATTTTTTGACTTATAAACAAAAAAATCTGCCACCCAAGACGGATAGCAGATATAAGTTATTTTTTATGTTTATATTATGATTTAATTATATCACCAAACACATCTATTGTCAAGAAAATGTGTGAAAAATAAAGAAAGCCAACACCTAATTGATGTTGACTTTCTAAGTTTTCGTTACATGGCTGTTCTGTGTTTTACAGCTTGATTATGTGTTTGATGTGTAATCTCAGTACCAACGATTCGCACAACTCTCAAGCCTCAAACTCTTAGAACGGAAGACTGTCATCATCAAGGTCCGCCATTGAACCTGTAACCGGAAGCGGCGTAAAGCCTTTGTCACCGGCAGGAGCTGTAGTTGCAGCAGGAGTCGCAGCAGTCTGCTCGGTTCTTTTTACGGCACCCGGTACAAAAGCGACATTATCAACATTTACATTTGTAAAGGTTCTCTTACCGTTTTCGGTTTCTTTTGTTGTAACCGAAATATTGCCGATAACGGAAATCACATCTCCTTTATGGAAATGTTCGTTTACAAACTCGGCTGTTTTACCGGAAAATGCAACATTGATGAAATCAGTGTCGTAGTCACCGTTTGCATTTTTGAAACTTCTTTGAACAGCGATGCTGTTGGAAAGAAAACTTTTTCCGTTTGTGTTAGTTCTAAGCTCGTTGTCCTGTGTGAGTCTGCCTATAAGACTTACAAAATTAAGATTGTTCATAAAAAACAAATCTCCTTTCAAATATTTTAATAAAACATAAAAAAGCTGCTATCATTCGCCAACACGAAAGATAACAGCAATATAATTCTTATTTTATGTATTTATTATGTCATAATGATACCATAGTATTTACTTCTTGTCAAGTAATTTCTTGGTTTTCCTTGTGTTCTTGTTTCTTTTCGTTGGGGGAGTCGAAAGAAAGCGGGCCATATGTAATCAGCGTAGCATTGCTAAAGCCTGACATATCGTCAGGAGCATCATCGTTAAAGGCGGCTTTTTTAAACACAAGTTCATATTTTCCTCCGGAATATACTTTTGTTCCGTTTCTTTTGTTACCGTCGTTCGCTATTTGAAGCGTTATTTCTCCGCTGACAATCTCCCCGTCAAGCGGTTTAAAAACACATTTGCGCGCGTAAGTAGCAGCACCAAGGTCATTAAAAGATGTTTTAACACACTCAGTCTTAATACATATGCAATCGTTGTTTTTGATTGCTTTATAATACATTATCGACTGATAACCGAACAGCAACATAGCTGCTATGCCGACAGAACAAGCGAAAGCATTTTTCAGCACTATCGGTAATATTACGGCGAGTGCAAGTGCAATCCCAAAATACATCAAGCTTGATTTTAATTTTTTAATAAGCAAATTCAAAATAAATCCCTCTTTTCTTTCTGTTACTTTCTTACAAACGTTTGAACATTATCTCCCGTCGCTGAAGCAACCTTCATCTTGTATGAATTTGAATCTTGTACCCAGAACGTATACATAAGCCCGTCAAATGTAGCTCCATCCGCTTCTTCCTCGGAAGAGTTTGAAGCGTCAAACGGTATTTCCTGTCCGGTTGCAGAATTAACAATCTTATCGTATTTTAATTCTATATAGTATAAGTTCTCTTTTACAAAAGAATTGCCGTCAATGCCCATATACTTAAACAAAGCATTCATATCATTGAATTTGAACTTCAAAAACGAATCGGTATATTTTTCTCTAACATTCACCTTGCCGGAATATTCCATAAAATCGTATTTACCGGCATCGTTTTCATAAGGAACATAAATACTGAATGTTTCGTCATTTCCGAATTTATAAACAATTCCCGTGTCATCACTTACCCATGTGCCGACCAGAGGAACGACTTTCTGTTGAGAAACCTTTTCAAAGCCTGCACCGACATCCGACCTTTTATACAAGCCGTCTTGGTTAACCACAAACTCATTACCATAGGCATCGGTAGACACCTCGGTCTCCCCTGTTTTAGCCGTAGGCATACTGACATCTGACTCCGATGTCTGATATTGTGTCTTATAATCAGGGTCTTCAAACTTATCACTAAACACAAGTCCCAATATCGCCGTGACTCCTATTACAGCTGTAAGCACACAAACCAGAACAGGTTGTTTTCCGTTTTTGTGGTTATTGTTTGGACCGTTGTTTAAGCTTTGTTTTTTACTTTTCTGTTTCAAGATAGCACCTCCGTTTAGAAGTAATAATTATTAAAGTCGAGTTTGCTCACGTCTCCGTTAACATCATACACACAAGGAACATTATTATCGTCATACAATATAATAACGTTAAACGAGTCTTTTTTTGCATGAATGTTAGAGTTAAAGTAGCAAGTTACTGTTTGCCCGTCTTTAACAAACTCGTGTTTGTCGTATTGTAATTGAACGTAAATCATTCTGTTTTTATCGACCTGTTTTGGGTCTATTCCTATCTTCTTTAACCGACGGTTACTTACCGGTATATCATCTCCGGTTTTTACATCTCTTATATTGCCTGAAAACGCTGCGTCTCCGGCTTTGTTTGTTAGCAAATATTTGTTGTCTTCGGAAATAGACAGATAGGCATTGTCAAGTTCAAAAGAACCATAAACAGTTGGCTTTATAGTTTCGGTTGCCGCATATGTCTCAAGCTCTCTCGGTTCTTCCGATGTTTCGACAACAGTTGTTTCCGCAGTTGTTGCTTCCGACGAAGGCTCTTCGGGAGATTCTTCTGTTGTTTCAACGGTTGTCGTTTCCGATGTTTCGACAACGGTTGTCTCTGTTGTTTCTGATGCGGTATAAGAAGAACCGAATTTGTTTCCGCCGGTTTTGTCTAATATGTTTTGGCTGAAAACTATAATTATGACAGCAACGGCAAGCAATGTTGCAAGCAGTATTATTGACTTTTTGTCAAGATTTTTCATCAAGTGCTGTCACCTCCCTCAAGTTAATTGCAGAAATTGCTCACGGTATTGTACATCTCCGGGCATAAGCTCTTAATATCAACTTTTTCTCCGGTAATACAACCGGTGTAGTACGCATCAAAAACCATTGCAAAAGCTTCCATGTTTTTGTTGTCGTCACTCAAACTTGACATTCCGGGATAATAACTGTATAACCGGCTCATTTCCGCGCTGCTTACATTTCGCCATTCATCGTGGCGCGTGTAGCAGTCTCTGAGTGTAAATCCCGTATTTGACGCATCGGCATAATGTCCGAATTCGTGATATACAGAAGAACGAAGCATCGAATTTGATGAGATGTTTGAGTTAATATAAATAGTGTTCTCGGCGTACACCGACATTCCTCTGCAGTTTTTCCCGTATCCGGGGATAGAGTCTACTACTTTGATATACTTAACATTCCACGTAAAGAAATTATTTGGCAAGCCTTCGATGATTGACATAAGATACGACACTTTTTCATCGCTCATCTTGCTACCGGACGCTGTTACATAGATGTTTCTTATTTGTTTTTCTCTCAGTCCTGTGGCCTTTGGCTGTTTGGTTGCAGCGGTTGTTCGCGGTTTTGTCTTAGGAGTTTTAACTATGACATCACCTGAGGCTGTCCTTAATTCCTTTGCGGTTGTAGCAACTGCTGTTGTTTTGTTTTCAGTTACTTCGATTTCGGTTATTGTTTCGGCATCTAAGGCTGTTATGCCTTCTTCGGTTGCATAAGACGTGTTGTCCGTACCGGGCGACACATTATTGTTGCGAAACCGTTGAAAGTTATCCGAAGCACTGAAACTTACAACTGAGCACAATGCCGCGAGTACAATAAAAATTGCTGCGGCATTTACAAATTTGTTCTTTTTGTTATCGCCCGATTTTTGGCGTCTTTTAAGGTTTAACTTTTTTCTCACAATTTTTTCTCTTTTCTTTCATTTTTATTTGCATTTATATATGAGAAAAAAACTGTGATTTTTGCCCTTATTGGGTTTACAGGAAACTATTTTGTTTCCTCGCTCTTTTGGGTTCGAGATTGAACCTCAGATATTTTTTCAACAGTGTATTTGGGAAATTGGCTGTCTTCCGGATATGTTACAGATATTTTTATCCGGCAAGGCCTCCATTTGCCATTCTTATCTTTTTTCTTGCTTGCAAAGGTTATAAATCCGTTTCTTGCGAAAGCAGACACAACGCTTTTAGTAACTTTAACACCCCACTTCGATAAAAACTTATCATCTTCGCCAAAGCGGAATTTGCATCCCCAGTCGCCTTGTCCGTTTGGTTTTCGGTTTTCACAGTAGTAGATTTTGCTTTTTGGATTATACTTAACTTTTCCGCCGCACAACGGACATATGGCAATTTGGTTGCTGTCGTCAACATACAAAGTAACATGAGCGTTATTTGCTATTATATTTTCAAGCTCGTTTTTTACGTTCTCAACATTTTGCTCAAGCGTTAAAGATTTATTTCCGACAGCAATTATGTCCTTGTTCATTTGAATATTGCGCTCTTTATATAGGTTAATTTGAAGCGAATCAAGCAACTTGATAAGAGTTTTGCCACGTTCTCCTATCATAAAGCTCTTCTTGGACGCGATAATATACTTATCCTGAATGGCATTGTTAAGTATTGTGTTTATAGTTGCTTGTGTTCCTATCGACACTCCTTCTTTTAGAAGCTTGTAATAAACCGCATCGTCATTCGGATTTGCTTTCTTCAGTTCTTTTTCATATGGGTTGGAAAGATAATGCAACAATTCCGTAAGGCTAACAGGCTTTGGCGGTTTTGTTTCTCGCTCTACGACTTCAAACTCCGTATCAAGCACCTGTCCGATAACAAATTCGGGTAATTTTTCAAGGATATTTCTCTTTTCGTAAGGCAAAAAACCATAGTCAACGATTTCATTTCCGGTGAGTTTAAACATATATTCGCCACATTTAAGTGTGACGGTAGTTTCTTCCACAACAGGCTGCGTGTAGAAGTTTGAAATAAATCTGGAAAGAATCAACTTATATCCATCTTTACAAGCTTGGCCTAAATCATCAAGCTCCTCTTTGGTCGGAAGCTTAATAGTCAGCGTCAAGGCCGTGTGTCCTTCCTTTGACACTTTATCGTCGTCAAAGATAGTTTTCGTATCTTTGAAGTTGAGATTTATATTATAAGCAGCACTGACGAGGTTGATTATATCTTTAACATTATCCTTTTCTTTAGTGCTGAGGTATTGTGTGTCGGTTTTCGGAAACGTGATAAAGCCGGCCTCGTAAAGTGTTTGCGCAACTACAGTGCTTTCGTCAATCGAATAGCCGTAAATTTTGTTCATTTCACACCTAAAGTCAGTTTGACTCATAAACTTTTTCGGTTTTATTTTAAATTTAGCTTTTTCAATATTCTCAACGGTCATGGGCTGTTTTTCAAGCTTGCTTTTCAGCTTTTCACACTCTTCTTTTTCCGTTTCGGGAAATGATATTTTAGGTATGCTTGTAGAAATTGTTCTTGAAAAATCGCCGTCGGACACGATAGCGTTAATGCCTATTGTTTTAGTAGACGAAAAGTTCTCTATAGCTTCGTTTCTGTCATACACATATTTAACTATAGGTACAATAACTCGACCGACGCGCCATAATGTTCCCGTGTCAGCCTTCATTGTTATGTATCTTGTAAGATTTATACCGAGAAGCCAGTCCGTCTGTTGTCTTGCCAATGCCTCCTGATACATATAGAAATAATCTCTGTCGTCTTTTAAATTCGTATAAAAAGCAGATGCTATGACGGACGGCACAAGACTATTCGTAAACAGTCTTTTCACGGGCTTTGTGCAGCTTGCTTCTTCCAACACTTCCCGCACAAGAAGCTCGCCTTCATTATCAGGGTCTCCGTAATGAACAATGAAATCCACATCATCACGGTTCACCAGCTTCTTAATAACTTTGAACTGCTTTTCGCAAAACCCGCTCTTATCATTCTTTGATGTCAGTTTCCTTTTGAACTTGTCCGGAACAAACGGTAAAGACGTATTGCTCCACGATTTTTGCTCTTTAGACAGCTTAGCGTTTTCACCGTAAACGTAATCTTCTACATCATACAACGACATCAGGTGTCCTCTTGTATACGCTATTATTACGTTGTCATTCTCGTAATATCCGACTTGAGCGGCTCCGATAGCCGATGTACCGCAACGCACAAAACTGATATTGGGTTGGCTTGGAGACAGCCCTTCTCGCAACAACTTAGCAGTTTTCGGTTTCTCTGCTATTACCAATATTTTGCCCACACAGACCGCCTCCTAACACGCAATTTGAAGCTTTTCGTGAACTCGGCTTAAATCTTTGCCAAGGCGTTCAAACGTCATTAAAAGCCACTTGAGGCCCTTTTTGTATGACAGTTCCGGGTCTTCGGCGGTCAAGATGATGCAAGCAAACGTGTGTCCGCCTACCGTAACACTGAAATTCCATGCGGGCTGTTCGTTCTGCACAAAAAGATTAAGGTTAAGATAGACTATTTTAATTCCGACAGCACAACAACAATCTGTTTCTTCAACAACATCTGTTTCGTAATGCCAACCGACGACAGACGTTTTGACGATAGACGGTTTTATAACTTCATAGGTCGGTATTTTAATTTTTTTAGTGTTTGTGTTTCCCATTTTTTACACCTCCTTAAACGCAATATTAGGAAACTTCTGACGTATTATTGTCTCTTTTATTTTGTAAGCGGGCGTTTTCTTCCCTTTGTCTTCTCTGATTTCGTAAGTTCCGTCGTTATGAAATACGACAATATCCGGTCGATACGTGACTGCAGGTTCTTTTTTGCTATCTCCGCCCTCAACCAGTACCAACACGCCTTGCCACAAAAATCCGGCGATTTCTCCTGCCATAAGCAAACGCTTTTGGTCCAAATAGTCATCCAGCTCTTTTTGTGACTGAAAATAAAGTCCGTCATACCAAAGAGTTGTGTTTTTATATTTGTTTGTCGATTTTGAATTTTGCCGTTCGAGATATGCCTTATACTCTTCGACCGACATGTGTGTTTGTTTTTGATTTGCCATAAACAAATGTCCTTTCATATTTTTACCTACCAATATATGAAAGGAAATATAGGAAATTTGCCCTTTTCGCAAAAAAAAGAAAAGCAGACCGATTAAGCCTGCTTTTCTTACGTTAACCTATTACGCCGGTAATCGCTGCAGCGGTAGTTTCAACAATTTTTCCCGACAAGGTGTCAATAATGGAACGGCACAAGTCAAAGAAATATGCAACGCCGAGATTGATGAGATTGACTATGTAGCCCCACAAATCCGCAGCAGTAATTCCGCAAGCCAAAGCCACAACGGCGATGAGAATGATAATTCCCCACTTTTTCATAAAAAAGACCTCCTGTTTAATTTTTCGCGAAAACAAAAAAAGCTGCCACCCGTGAAGGTAACAGCTTGTGTTTTTTGTTATATTTTACTTTTCTTATGACAACAGTATACCATAGTATTTATTTTTTGTCAACCCCCGCATTCATATCAAATCCGGAAAGAAATCCATTTACTTCTTCCTCGGATACAACATAATCATCCCTGAGCTTTTCCTTTTCAGCTTCCGGAATATTGTCTATGTTATAATCCGGTTCGTTATCAACGACGCTTTCTGCCATAGCAAGCAAATTGAGGTCGAGGTCAAGATTAGCATTATTATCGTTTTCTGCAGATGCAGTCCCGTTCTTTTTCTTTGCCATGGTATCACCACCTTCCTAAATTTTGTCAATGCCGGTTTTGTCGGCAACAAGGAAAACTACGGACGTAACATCTTTCTGGTTAAAGAAGTGGTCATCAAGATACCGCGAATCATACGAGTTATTTCGGTTGTCACCCATTAAGAACAGTTGACCCTCCGGTACATAAAAAGGACCAAAGTTCCCGTTAGGCACATAGTCTGCCGGAAGATACGGTTCATCAAGAGGTGTTGGACTGTCGTTTATATATATTTTGCCATCCTTTATCTCAACCTTTTCTCCGCCAAGAGCAATTACTCTTTTACACAAGGGCAATTCGGGATTAACAGACGTTTGCAACGCCTGTGAGTCACTCATCTTGATACAAACGACGTCAAATCTATTTATCTCATGACCGTTTGTCCGTATGCCGGTTACAATACTCGGAGGACTTATAGTCGGCGCCATAGAACCCGTCGGTATCACAGCCACCTCGATAGTAGCAATTAAAACAGACACCACGGCAAGCGCGACAATGAGGCCTATGCATTTCCTTATCGCCAGTTTCCTTTTTTCCTCAACAGACAAAACCTTTTTTTCTTTTTTCTTTTTTCTATTTTTAAGCTTATCACTCACTTTTTATATCTCCTTTTTCTCTTTTCTATTTGTTTGCTGTACTTGTTACAACTACGCACAACTATGTTTGCCGTCTTCTCATCGCAACCCGACAGTATTTCCGCAAATTTCTTTACGTCTTCTTTTGCACAGTCCGGATACAGTCCTTTCAATGCGGTTGCGGCAGAAGCTACGTCCAGCCGTTTCAATAAGCTACACCCCCACATCCAAGTAAAACGGGCACTGAGTTTCCTCGTTATATTTTACATCAGAAATAGGTGTTGGGACAATAGAACTTTCTTCTTTTTGCAATCTTTCTCTAATTTTTCGAGTAGTTCTGTCTACCAAAGCGTCTATTCTGTTTCCGGATATGACAATACCGGGAAAGTCAGGCACAGTAACAATATACTTGATTCTGTCCCCGGTTGTTTTCATCAACAATGCAACAAATTTTCTTTTTTCTTCCATGAATTTAACCTCTCTTCCTTTTGGTTTGTTTTCAATTTATCTGCCTCACCTATATATGAAATATTTTTTTGTGTATTTGCCCTTTTTCGCAAAAAAAGAAAGCCAACATCAAAAGATGCTGACTTTCTAAGGTTTCATTATAAATTATGAAGTTTTAGAACCCGTTATAGTATGCTCTTGTGATAACATACGACTGCTCATAGTACGCACTTGAATTGTAGTTGTCGATTGTCTCACAAACGTTATACTGCTTTTTTCTCTATATGTCTGTCGTTTGTTGTCTTCCTCATTTTTTCGGCAAAGCGATTGTTTTTCATTTTTTCAACAAGCTCTTCGGAGGGACGACGAAAACATATTGCAGAGACATCTTCCTTGTTCTTACCGCATCCGAGATACTGTAGACCGGCAAAGAAACGTTTGCACAATTTCTGATATGACAAATCGTCAGTGCTGGTTTCATACATGTTATAATCTCCGAACCAAGTCGTATATCTCTTTTCATCGTCAATCTCAAACGCTTCCTCAAAAGCAGCGATAATTTTCAGTGCGTCATACCCGTACTTGTCGATGAATTTCTTTTCATCTGTATTCGTATTCATTGAAATTTTTTCCTTTCTTATCCTTACTTCCTTATGCTGCAACAGCTTCAATATTCCATAATGTATGGGCGAACTCGGTATCGCCATCGCAGTCGATTTCAGTGATGATGCCGTCTTGAGCATACAATTCACCGCAGTTCGTTCCGATTTCTTCATCAGCATAAAACCATTCTATGTTTGAATTTGGAAAGGCCTTTGCGAGAGTAAAGAATATGTTACGAGCAATACTGTCATTCGTGAAAAAGCTGTAAACAAGCTCATTGTCGGCTTTTCTTACCTTTTCCACATCATAACATTCATACGGTGTACCCCAATTATTCTCTCGCCATTCATGCCAATCAGAGGCTCCGTATCGTGTTACATTTTCGGCTATCTTCTCTCCGAAAGCAATAAAGTCGGCTGTTGTTTTAGGCATAACGTCGCAAACGCCGCCGGAAAACATATACGATATTGTATCGCTTTTTTCTTCAGAGTATTGAAGCGTTTGTATACACGGACGATTTAGAGCATTTGCGATTTCTTCCTTTGTCTTTTCCCATTTTATGGTTTTAGAAAATGAAAGAGGTTTGTTGTTATTGCCGATAAGCAATTGTTTTTGGGGTGCGGTTAAGTCAGGTGTTTCTTTGATATAAAGATTTCCCTCCCCGGTTTGACGCCAAATGTAAAACGACGTAGCTAAACCGGCCATTATTCCGATATTGAAATTTAAGGTTTGCGGCATCGGAATCACCTTGTTAAATGAAAACTCTTTACTTTCTGTTGACACAAAATCTTCAAAGTCTTTCAAGTTTTCTCCTGAAACGTAAACTTTGTTAACATAACATTCCGACATTTGAAATTTACTCTCCTTTGTAATTTAGTTTGTAAGCGTTTTGAATTTGACTTGCAAGCTTAGTGAGCTGGTCTTTTTTCCATTGAGAGTCATCCAACAACGCCCTTATGGAACTTGGCACGCCGTTTTTTCCTCTAATATTGATGTAGATTTCAGCTTCCTCGTCTGCATCGTAATTGTAAGAATATTCTGTAATTTGATTTATCAAATCAGCAATATTCTTATAAAGGAACTCTAAGCACCAATCTTCGCCCAAAGGTGTACTTTGTTCAAGAAGTGCGTAATACCTTCCGTCTTTTTCTTTTTGGTGTTTGAAATAGAAACCTTTATCTTTAATTATTTTTTCAAGTTCACCGTAACGCATAAATCATTTTTCTCCTTTCTTTATCAAAACTCAACTGCAAATCCCGTTCCCTCTGCGAAATCCGCAAGCTCTTCCGATAAAAATTTCTTGTAAACACTTTTGTGATTTACGCAGGTAACATGAGTGTCAAGATAATTGTGATACTCTTCAAGGTCATTGTATGGGTTGAGCTTTTTGAGGTCTTTCAGTTCATTTTCTTGCTCTTCCGAGATGCCGTATGTCTTTTTAGTGTCTTCGAGATAATCAATTCTCTCTCTGATAGCTTCGTTAATTTCATCCTTACCGACATCAAACACAGCGTGCATTATAGCTGACATTTTCCTTTCTCCTAAGCAAGTGAAATCTACTCGCTCTAACACATCACACCAGTCATATTCGACATCATCTATCAACTGCAAATCAAGCTGACCGCATCCGATAAACGTCATCAAGAAATCTTCTCTACTTGAAATCATTTCGCTTTCTCCTCCGATTTGTGTTTTTCTTCAACCATTTTTGCATATGTAAAACAGTGTGATAAGAATTTATACAATACGGTAAGGCTGTTTGCCGAAAAGCACGAAAAATATATCGCATCCTCGTCGTTATACAACTCGCCTTGATACCTTTTCCATATCTCTTCATAAGCAAAACTCTTTCGCCAATATGCTAAGTGTTTGCTTGCGTCTATAGGGTCTGGATATTCCTTATCAAAATTGAAAGGACTATATTCTTCGTTATAGATTTCCTTAATCTCGTCAACATCTTTGGTTATCCACTTTTCGTATATTTCTTCAAATTCTTTTACTCCACGCCAATGAGAAGCCTCATAGTCTTGGTCGCAAGAATTTTGGAATTCGATTGACGCATCAAACAAGTCCTTCACAGCATTGGGCACTCCGAAGACACCAAGAAGGTGATATTCAGTATCATAAAAATATCTGAATGTAAATAAATTACACGCCCAATTGCTTGAGGCGTTAAATACATCGGGTTCATTTATCATTGAATCTGAACACCTCTCTGGTAAATCAAAAAGATGTTTCTTTACGAAAGGACAATAAACGTAATTGTCCTTTGCAATCTCCGAAAAATCAAAATACAGGCGTTTTTTCAAGCTGCGAAGGAAAGGAATTATATCCTTCTCTTCCATTTTCTTAAAATTGATTTCGCACCAATAACTCATTTCACTTTCTCCTTTTCTTAGTTTTTTGACGGAATGTGAGCCAAACTCACTTCCGCAGGTCGCTCTACACAATCTCCGTTTACGCAATGGTAATCACCCGAATAAGCACAACCTTCACAGTCGTTGGTACTGTCACCACCCAAAGGGCATTCGTTGACTTCTCGACAAGTTTCCTTTGACGGAGACGGAATATGAGCCAAACTCACTTCCGCAGGCGTTGTCGCCTTTGTTATTCTTTTCTTGTAATTTTTCTTGCTTTTGTGCTTTCTTACAATCGTCACAAAAGCTGTACTTTGCGCCGGAACACAAAGTATGGTCTATATAGCAATCTTTTCTTGCCATATGTTTTCACTCTCCCTTCTGAAAATAAAAAAAGAGCCGCAACATTGCAAAGATGCAACGATACGACTCTATATTTTTTGACTTATAAATAAAAAAATCTGCCACCTCAAAAGAGATAGCAGATATGAATTATGTTATATAATTTATTATGTTAATATTTTACAATAAAAAATGATGATTGTCAACAGGGAAAACACTCATGCTGCAAACATACCATCTTTCTCCACGTCTTCTACATTCGCTATTTTCAGTTCGTTTTTCAAACGCTTTACCGCTTTATGGAAGTATTCTTCTGACAGCTCACATCCGATAAAATTACGATTTTCGTTTATCGAAGCAACAGCCGTTGTTCCCGAACCAAAGAAGCAATCCAATACCAAGTCGCCTTCGTTTGAATGTTTCCTTATCAATTCTGAAATAAGTCCTATCGGTTTTTGCGTCGGGTGAAATCTTCCTTTCTCATGGCAAATAGGAAAACGATATATTCCGTTATCGTATTCCGAATTGAAAGTCGGCTTATTTTTCTTGACCGCAGAAATCATTATTTCCCTGCAATTTGTGAGATAGTTAATTTTACTGTTTATTGGTACAGGATTCGTCTTTATCCATTCCAAAAACCGAATTTGCTCAAAGCCCGCGGTTTTAAGATAATTTTCAACAATCGTGATTTTCCATAAGTCGTAAAATGAAATCAGCGTACCTCCGTTTCTAAGTACACGATAACATTCTTGCAGAACAAATTGAAAATCTTGAAAATCCTTATCCCATTCTCCGAATTCCATTGAAATCCGAAATCTATCGGTATCTTTTCCTTTTGGACTTCCGCTTTGAAAATTTGTATTCCTTGAAATCAAGTACGGCGGGTCAATTAGAATCAAATCGACCGTTTTACTTTCAATTTTAGGAAGAAAATCAAAGCAGTTTTCGTTGTGTAATTCTATGCTGCACATAAGAAATCACCGCTTTTTTCTTTTAATTTTTCGTCACCGTAAACTAAGTCACAGCCCAAGAACAGCCTACCCGTTTCGATGCAACTGTCATAAACCGAAAATCCGCCTGCTGCGGGGTCTAAAACAATATCGTTTGGTTCTGTTGTTGCCGTAATCAGTCTTTTTTGCAATTCAACAGGTTTGCTATGAGGATGCTTTTTAACAACTTTTTCAAGCCAAACATCGGGAATTCCGTGGTCGGTCCAACAGCCTTTTGCTCTTACAGGACTTTTCTGTAAAACAATCAGATATTCCGAGCGTCGTCTTGACCTATACCCCATACCCATTTTACCTTTATCCCACACAATCATATCAACGATATTGAAATCGGTGTTTTCAATCCATTTGTCTATACCCGTACACAAATGAAATTTATCCACCCATAAGAACAAGTGTCCGCTTTTTACGGTAACACGATTGAGTTCACGAACAAAACCAATAATTGTTTCTTCACTCATCTGAGGTAAATCACATCTTTGTTTTCCTCGTTGTTTTCCCTCGTTTCCGTAATTTAATTTATCTAAAACACCTCTGTACTGAGGGTCAAAAAACGATGTCTTGATTGTATTATCAGGTATCATCAACAACAAGTCAAATCCATTAGCACAATATTTCACGTTTGTTCGAACTATCATATTTCTATCTTCCCCCCCATTTCTATTTGCTCGTATATATATGAGCTAAAAAAGAAAACATTTGCCCTTTTTGCAAAAAAAGAAAGCCAACATCTTTCGATGATGACTTTCTAAGTTATTTTTATTCTTTACTTACTAATAGCCATAGTGAACGACATGAAGTTCATCCCACTCTGCCGGGTCGATACCTTTAAGCAGTCCGAGAAACGGCGGTATCCTGCGATATTTTTTCAAGGATACGGGAGCAACATTTTCAAGCCATTCAATAATAGTCTTTATGTTGCCTTCTTTCATGATTTTACCATACTTGTCCTCTTTGGTTGTCTCTTCGTCATTTTCGGCAAAAAGCTCAAAATCAATTTCTTTAGTAAAAAGTTCTTGCCAACCATTGTTGTACCCCATACAACCAAGGTATATGTCAGCAACAATATCGGCATACAAAACCTTACCGAAATTTTCGCTTTTTGGGTTTTTCTCTCGGAGAGCGTTTACAATCATTATTCTGCTTTCATAAGCCATTATTTTTCCCTCTCACTTAAATAAAATGTATTTCAACAGCAACTATTTTTCCTTCTGATTTTTCGACGTAGACATCGTATTCTCCGTCTCCGTCTCCGCTGCTTGAAAAGAATCCTGCGTCAGTTATGTAAAAATCGTTGTCTTTATCGCTGTTCCATTCAGACGCTTTGGCGTTATCATACATCCAGTGACACAAGTCGGACCACTCAGAATCGGTATAATCCTTTTTCGGACTTACAAAGAAGCCCGCAAGACCGGCATCAACACCGATAGAATCAAACCATTCGAGCCTTTCGGGATTACTTTTTGAAAAGTCTGAATTGCAAAGAGCAATTCTTATAGCACTTACCCCGCGGCCAAATATTCCGTCATTTTGCTTTTCTATCTGACAGACATATTTGCCGGGAACAACTTCGACGTCGTTTACACGACACCATACATCTCTGTCATAACAAGGGTCTGTTACATCTATCTTTCCGTTGTCTATTGAAAGATAGCCTACATCTGTGAAGTTTCTTTTTTTCATAATAAATCTCCTTTTTCGTTTTATGCTGCATCATAAAAAACATCGTTTTTTCGTTATTGCAAGTGACAATAGAATTATCACAATCAATGTATTTTTCGTTCTTCAGAATAAACACTTCCGCAAAGAAGGTACTCGTTTTTTGACCGGACAACTTTATCAAATGCTCTACGTATTTCGGAACAATCTCTTTAGCTTTATCTATATTTGATATTCCGGATACTTTGTAATTCTTAACTCGTTTTCCCCATTTTCCGTTTTTGTTCAACGGCGTAACATGTAACTCAACAGAGTATTTTCCGTCACTCAAAAATAATCACTCCTTATTTAATATTTAAGCTTTCTTTCGCGGCTTTTCCACACTTCTTAGACTTAAACGATTCCATATGGCCTAAAATAAACGCCTTGCTAAAATCGTAAGCCTTTAAAAGCTGCTTTATGCAGCCTGTAGGCAATGTAAAGAAAAGGTCAATATGTTTTTCGCAAAAGAGCTCAAAATTAACTGTTGTGTCCTTTTCGTACATTTCTTGTAAAAGTTTTTCGATAAAGATTGCATTATACACATTTATTCTTCCTTTGTAATTGGCAAGCGGAGAATTTAGGTCCTTTGAAAAATACTCGTCGATAAACCAATCTGAAATATGTTGTCTTATATACCTTGAATCGTATTTAACAAAAGGCTGAACTTCTTCAAGAGGCTTCTTGCAAAGGCACAAATCATAAAATATATTTCGATTAGCGTTTCCGATGTTTTCCCAATAAATGCGGCTTGCAAAACGACGTATAAAGTCAGGGTCAATATTGTGGTACATTGAAATGTTTTGCCAATTGAGCCTGCTGGGACGCTGTTCAATAAAATGAATCGGCAAGTTCTGCACACAAGACACTTTTTTTAAAATTTGACTACTTGGGTTTATTATCCTATCGTAGCAACGAAGGATATAATCGACAGGAAGTCTATTAAGTGTTGCTGCATCACTTAGTTTGAGGAACAATTCCGGATGAATCAGTTCAGTTTCGTGAGAAATCTTTGATAAAAGCGCATCACTAAGGTGATACTGAACCTTACAAAAAAAACCAACGCAAGGCACAGAAACAATATTTTCTAAAATTTTATAATTTATGTTACAAAAACGATAAGTAAAATCGTCACCCGCATCATTAAGTGTATTAGTAATTGAAGCCATAACGTTTTGGTAATCAAAATAACGATAACAATCATTATCGGAACAATTCAGATATGACATCCACCATTTTATATAAGATGACGAAGCAGGGTAGTATCCACTTCTATGTGGGTCAAAAGCCGTAATTATCTCCGGCATCTCTTTGACAAGTTTATATAAATAGTTCTTGTCTATCGGATAATTTGCATATGTTACCTTAAAGAAATTAAGCAGTTCGTTTTCCTTTGTCATTTTCGTATTTCTCCTTTATTTTTTCAAAGCACAAATTAACCTGTCGTTGCTGAAAAACGCCCTCGAAGTCAATATGATAGTCACAAACATTGATGTCATCGGCGAAATCGTTAAAATAGTTTGATAATGCTAAGACTTCGTTTTTTACAACATAAGCATGTTTCTCACAATCATAGTCATCCGAAAACATTGGTGTAATCTCAGTGTATTCACTAACGTCACCCAACACTTCTTTGGGTCCGAGTGAAGATATAACAATACTGTTACTTGTAGTAGCCCACAAGCCTATCATATCATCATCCGGTCCTTTGTAATCTCCGCCACCTAAGCCGTTTCCTATTGCAACAAGCAACGAATAAGCGTCAAGTTTTTCGAATGATATTGCTTTGTTTTCCGTATCTTTCCAAACATTTGACGGAGGGATTTTAAACGAATCCACCCATTCTCTTCTTGCGGCATTATACAAATAGCGAAAATCCGACAGTGGAAGGTGTTCTCCGTCCGTTCCAAGCGGTTCAAATATATGCTCAGTCCATTTATAGTCTATTGAGCTGTTTTCCATTTCAACATTCTTGGATATGTAACGAAGCTTATTTTTGTCGTAATACTCTTCAAAACTCATTTCCTTATACTCTTTGCTGTCATATAAGTTGCTCGGAACTTTCAAGATTTCTTGCAACATCTTTGAATAATGCTCATTTGAGTCTGCATAATCTCCAAGCTGTATTATTCTGTCGTTTTTCCACTCAGTTTTTACTAATTGAAGTAAAGCGAGGACATCGTTATTGCCCATCCAACTGTGTTCGGTAAGCTTTAAGCAGTAGCTCGGTGAAAGGCAAACCTTTTTGTCTAAATTAAAATATTTGTAATATTGTCCCATAATTAAATCTCCTTATTTTTTATTTGCTGTGTTTGTTGTTAAAAGGCACGTCCGATAGTCCAACTTGTTTTTGTTGAAAGGTCAGTAAGGGCAACATAACAACCACCATATATGCCGTAACAATAATATATTTCGGCAATATTCTTTCTAATGACAGCAAATCCGTCATCATCCACTTCTTCTACGTATATCGTATACTTGTTATTATTTCCGATACCGTTAGCGTGATAGACTTCAGAATATTTCATACCACCGCTTTCGACGGCACTACGAAACTGTTTTAAAAGGTCTACCGCCCTTTTATCCGAATATTTATACGAACGAAAGACGTCCTCTTTGTGTACGATATATTTGACAAAGTGTTCCTTTATCTCTTCGAAATAATCACTTTGTGTTTTTATTTGAGACAAAAGAAACTTTTGTCCCTCTTCATCCATGGAAAGCTCCGTAGCCGCATCCAATATATTCTGTGAATACCAACCCTCCGGGTTATCACATCCGGCAGTACGGTAAACCAATATATTGTTTTCGTTGTTCGGGTCTTTCTGCAAAATACCTTTTTTAATAAGCTTTGACAAAAGATTTATGCACTGGCAAAAATTCAGCATAAATTGTTTTCCTCCTTAAAATAAAAAAAGAGCCGCAGCAGCACAATTTGTACTGATACGACTCTTTGTTTTTTGTTTTGAAAATAAAAAATCTGCCACCCAAGACGGATAGCAGATATAAATTATTTATGATTTTATTTTATAATAGTATGTTACCATAGATTTTCTCTTTTGTCAAGCATTGCAAGAATTTACATTATCCTGCATTATACCTTGTGCAAGAACTATTGGCGTTCATTTACTTTTATTTGGAGCATACTTTTCTTTTGTGTTGTTCAAGCAACATTTCAAGTTTTTTAGGCTCTAAAACGCCCTCGGCGTTTAACTTATATGACAAGGTTATACCCTGTTTTTCTTTTTCTTCATCACTCAAAAACCTTTGCATAAACAACGCTTCATTTTCAATCGGTTTGTGTTCGCAAAAGAGAGGAACAAGTTCAGTGTAATTTTCAACTTCTGAATTTTCTTCAGCATATTCTTTAGGTGACTTTTCCGATATAATTATGCTGTCGGAAGTCGAAGCCCATAAGCCAACTAAATTTTCGTCCGGTCCGAAGTAATCTCCACCGCCTAATCCATTTCCAATCGCTATAAGCAACGAATATGCATCAAGTTTTGTAAAAAGTATTTCTGATTTATATATATCAACATAACTCGGAAGTATCTTAAAACTGTCAACATATTCTTTCCGCTTTGTGTTATACAAATAACGGAACTGGTCGCAAGAACATTTTTGACCTTTTTCGTTAAAAGTTACAGGCATGTATTCTGCATCGTATTCTAATTTTAAGTCATACGAGTCAAAAAGCTCTTTTAAAGTATATTTTTTGAATGTTTCTCCTTCATCAGCCACATTGTCCCAATACAAACTTTGGTCGTTTGTCATTCCAACCTCTTTTTTGATTTTCTTGATAAACTTCAGGTGTTCTTCTCTTAACTCAGTTGAAGCAGCCATTCCATCAACACAATCACCAAGTTGAATAACTCTATCGCCTTGCCATTCGGTTTTAACAAGTTGCTTTATCGGAATAACAACTGAATTATTGCCAAGCCAACTATGTTTACATAATTCAAGGCCATAATTTGCGCAGACAATAATTCTTTTATCAATATTTATGTATTTGTAACGCTGCTCCACATTGTAATACTGCCCCATATTTTTGCTCCTTTCAATTTAGCAGTGATATTCATAGCCGACAAGCCACTTAATCTCTGCTTTTTTCTTTTGTTTTATTTGCTCAGTTTCAATCTTACTGAGCAATTCGTCTTTCTTTTTATCAAAACCGTTAATTCGATTGAGTACGGTTGCCGACCTCAAATCAGAATAGCATAGAGGACAACTTTCTCCTCTTAACTTATCTTTGTTGAGTTTAGAACCGCACGACCGACAACCTATGTATGCGGCTTTTTGGTTTTTTACCGAATTTTGTTTGATATATTCGATTTTTTTCTTATTGTTTTCAGAAATCTTATTTCTCAATTCAATAATTTTCGCCGTAGATTTTACATTCGTGTAATCATAAAATTTTACGGCACATCCGGCATAAAACTTATCGCTGCAATAATTGTCAATGAAATCTACGGCTTCTTTTTCCGTATCAAAGATTTTATCGGTGGGAAATCTTATGAATTCTGTTCTTCCTTTGTTGCATATCTCGTTTTTTCTCCTTTTCACATATTTATAGGAATATTATGTGTTTTTCTTAATTCTATTAAATTTACAAATCTAATACATCAAGATCATTATCCCAATATTTAGCTTTCTTTTTTAACAATAGCAAAATATCTTTCTCAGAAAATAATCTGTAAAAATTCATATCACAACCAATATTTAAACCATAAGGTTTCCATAATCCTGTAACTCTATGTACATGACCAAATAAGTTTATATATTCATTTTTATGTTTTCTAGGATAATGGTTTATATAGAATTCATATCCTTCAAATGTTATATAATCATCAACCATGGCTTTTACATTATAATTTTCACAAAACTTTATGAAAGCGTTTATATCATCATTAAATAAATCTCTTATAATTCTTTCTTCATTATTTCCTATAATTACTCTTATTTCTGCTTTAACAGGTTTTAATAATTCAAACATTTCTACTAATGTATTCATATCTATTTTATTTTTATCTGAATGATTAACATAATCTCCAACTATATATATAATATCTTCACTATTACATTTGCAAAAATCATGAATAATGAAATTATAAAATTCTTCATTTGAATTAAATGGACGATTTTCTCTTTCTAATGTCTTATGTGAACCAAAGTGTAAATCCGATGTAAAATAATACATATTCTTTTTCTCCTTTTTCTTTTACCTACCTCGACCTCAGTGAGCTTCTTTATCGGCAGAATGTAACAACATTACCTTTTCATAAAGTTTTTCTCCCCAAAGGTTAAAGTATTTGTTTCTCATTTTTTCGTTGCCTTTCTTTTCCCAATAATAAGGTGTCATGTGCCAACGGATAAGTTCAGAAACTTCTCGTCTTTTTTCTCCTGAATATCCAGTATCAAAGAAAAACGAAGCATACGCACCTACATTTTCGTGAGAATAATAGTGTGCAATTTCAGTTCTTTCTCCCTTATTATTTTTATAGGTTTTGCAGAAGGGCTTTCCACAGTCGTGAATCAATCCCGCTGTGTATAGAATATCTTTTCTTGTAAACCTATACCCCGTACTTTTACAATGAGTACCCAAAGAGTAATCGTGATGTGGATTGTCTTGACTATAGCTCTCGTATGCTTCAACAAAGGCATTAGGTGTTCCGTAAAAACTACGATACGCTCTTTTCGGATAACATATCTTAATTTCATTCCAACCTTCAAAATAGGAAGGCGTGTCGAAGTGCCTGAACATATTTTCAATAACCTCAGTAGGAACATATCGCTCCCTTTTAGCGTTATTTCCCAAACACTTTTCAAAAGGTGTTGCTACAAAAATACAAACTTTCTTGCAGGAAATGTTGTTAAGTTCTTGCAGAAACGCCATTCTTCTCTTGTAACTGATATTACAAGCGTCGTATATCGTTGATTTACCTTCACGCAAATCTTCTTTTATACGGCTGTGAAGAGTGTTAAAAACAGTATTTCTGTCTCCCTGTAGTCTTTCATCGCCATATAATTCTCTACGTATATCATCTGGCGAGTGAATACTTGCACCTGTTTTCTTTGCAAGTTTTCTTGTGTAGTAACTTTTTCCGCTTGCCGGAAGACCTACAAACATATATAAAACAGGTTTTTTCTTGTTCCTAATAAAATTTGATATTTTTGACATTTTTGACATTTACATCGCTCCTTTCAGAAATAAAAAAAGAGCCGTAACAGCACAATTTGTACTGATGCGACTCTATATTTTTGTTTTTAAAATAAAAAAATCTGCCACCCTTTTGGATAGCAGATATATGTTATTTTTTATACTTATATTATACGGTAAGTATATCACAATAGCAAAGTGCTGTCAAGATGCAGCTGTGTCTTCGAAACGCACCCCACCCGGCCTTTCCGAGACTGTTTCTGTCGGATTAGTTGTTTCTGAAGTTTTGATTGTTTTAGTTGTTTCGGTTGTTTTAGTTGTCTGCGTTGTCTTTTCTGCCTTCGTTGTATCAGGCTCTGTAGCTGTTGTAGTTATTCTTTTAGTCGTTGTTACTGTTGTTGTAAATTGTTTGTTATCAGTTACGGTATACAAATCGAAGAAGTCGGATGTTGACGGCGTGTATTCCGTCGGCATGTATATACCGCCGGAATATTTTTTTGTTGTGGGGTCAAACCCTATAACACTATATCTCATTGTACCCGCGCTTACCTTATTATCGACTCTTTTGTCTGTAACAGCAAAATATATACTCAAGACAACCGAAAACAAGACTATGACAACGCCCGCTGCAATTAAACTGCATTTGATAAATTCTTTTCGCTCGGTATGTTTGGTACTTTCTGTACCGTTTCCTTCTTCGATTTTACTGTATTCGTCCTCCCGATTATTGTTTAACATTTGATTATCCTCTTTTCTCTTTTGCATCTTACGCAGCGGAAATGCCTAACGCGCTTTTGGCGAGCGCATCAGCCATATCGTTGTATTTGTTGTTGGAATGGGCTTTGACTTTACAAAACTTAACGTCACAGTTGACCCTTGCGCCTTTAACATAATTTTTGTAAACGCGCGTATATACATTATTTGCTTTCCACTCGTCATCAGCCCACTTTCCGACACCTTCATAATCGTGATAAATAGTAACGCTCGGAATTTTCCGTTCTATACAATATTGTATAGCGACAACCGCGGCGCAAATCTCACCGGAAACGTTTCGCATTGCCGACATAGTAAGAACGGACATGCCAAAGAATGATTGTATATCTTTGGAATTCCCGGACGTTTTAGCGACAACCTTTCCGTCTTTTACCATGACAGCACCATAAGAAAATCTGTTTGTGCTACCGTCGTAGCTGCCGTCAACATATGCCTTATATTCATTATCCGAATTACAACGCGTTTCGTGAGAGTCTTTTAGAAGATGATTGTCGGCATCTTCTTTGGCATTGAAGCTTTCACGCTCAACACTTCTGCCTTCTTGAAGATAATCTGCGGCACTTTTCTCGTCACCGAAACTTTTATATTCAGCACCGCTATACCCGTGTACTTGTGCTTTGCAGTCTTCCCAACTATGATAAAGGCCCGGTTTTCTTCCCTTCCTCACTGCATATATTTTCCCCATAAGCACCCTCCTGTGGTTGGTCTATTGTTTTGGTCGGGGCGACAGGGTTCGAACCTGCGGTTTCTTGGACCCAAACCAAGCGCGATGCCAAACTTCGCTACGCCCCGATATTTACTTACACTTATATATGAAAATTTTTTCTGTAAATTTGCCCTTTTTGCAAAAAAAAGAAAGCCGGTAAAAACCGACTTTCTTTATAAGTTTTATAAAATATTTTTTTCGTAAAACCACACACCTTTACGGTGTGCGGTAGTTCACTGAGTTATCTCGCCAAGCGGAACATCGGAATTAAGCTCGTTTTTGTCCGTGTCTGCGGTTTTACATGAACCATCTTTTACCGCCAATTCACCTTTAATAACTCCGTTTTCTTTCTTTGAAGTTATCTTTTCCCTTGAATATTTAATTCCGGGAAGCAAAGCATCTTCACACTTTACAAGATAAAATGTTCCTAAGTCATCACGGTAAATATATTCGTAATTTGACTCATCCGGAATTATTATGTCGTAATCATCATCACTGGCATAATCATAAACGAGAGTGACTTTTTCAAGTCCGTTCGTTACTCTTGATAAAGCATCCTTATTTTTTGAGAGTGTTATCGAAAAGACAGTTGCAAATAAGAGAGCGCCGACAAAGAAAATTCCAAGTACCCAACCATCTTCGTCTGTGACAATCTTAGCAATAATCATAGAAATTATTGTAATTACCGAAATAATAATAACCGGTAAGAACATTTTGAACGTTAAACTCATAGCTTTTCTCCTTTTACCTCTCATCCAAGTAACTTGCCTTCAAGTCTGATACCTGTAGCAATGTTACAAGCGGATATTTTTCCGCAGCCTTACTCATTGAATAAGAACCACCCTTTACAGCTTCATCAAAGCCGCCCATATGCCAACGAATAGCAGCGACTTCTTCCACGGATAATTGAAGTCCAAGTTGGAGGAGAATAATAGCTGATTTCTCTCCGTGTCCGTAAGGCAAGGTATCATCAACAGTGTAATAAGGTGCTTTTTCCCATACGCCCTCACTGTTTTTTACATTCCTATAATCTTTTTTATAATAATTCGCTTTGCATATATCGTGCAAAAGCGCAACAATAGCTATGGACTCAGAGGAATACTTTTCCCCGGTCTTCTTCTCATATATCCACGCCTCATTTCCAAGTTGTTTGTAGACGTTTATACTGTGCTGAAGAAGTCCTGTTTCTTCCGCAAGGTGAAATCTTGTAGATGCCGGGGCAGTAAAGAAATCACTGTCTTCAAGCCACGCCAGAACAGAGTCTGCTCCCTGTCTTTTGATATTGTCCTTGTAAATCTTAATAAATTCTTCTTTATAACTCATTTCAGCCATAATAAATAACCATCCTTGTTAAAAGTTTTCGTCGCACCACGGGCAAACGTAATCATATTGCGGCAAGTCGCTTAGGTATAAACGTTTGCCACATTTAGGGCATCTCTCGTTTGTGAGAAGAGAGTTTCTGACATCGAACATTTTTTTCACATCTTGTATTGCGCTGTAACGATTGTCTTTTTCGTATACGCAAGAAACTCCCGGTCGCAAATTGTTTACGAAAAGCGTAATTGCTTTGCACGTCTTTGCGATAGTTTCTATATCTACATCGGCGAGAATTTTTTTGGCTTTTACAAAATTCTCCGAAGCATCAGTCGGATTGTCATATTCGTTTATCCCTGCCGCGTCCTCAATTGTCAACCCTACAAGGCTTGCATTACCTTCAAGCTCGTTCTCCGAAACTACAGTATCAAAACATTTCTTTGCGTTATTGTAGTGGAAAAAGAGCTTAGTATCCTCTAAGGTCCGGCAATCGTCGAATACGGCGCAAACCGATAGATTTTCCATAATTCATATTTCCTCCCTATTTAGTCTATTGAAATCGGTTCGTATTTCGCGGCCTTAATTTCCTTATCCGTGCGGAAGAAATACTCAGGGCAATGGAAAAGCTTCTCGTATTTCTCCAACAAGTCATCCGGTAAACCGCAAAACTTATCCGAATCAAACGGCGCGTAGGCAATGAAAAACTTGCCGGCAATAATGTCCAGCATTTCACGATTCCTCTCGTCTTTCACATAGCACTTTTCAATCTTCCAACCGTCCTTTCCACCGTATTCATCAGCCATATATGCTTCCAGTCGCACATTTTTATCCGAGCCGTCAAGGGAAGAAGCATAGATAGAGTATCCACCCATACCTTCGATGAAAGCCTTATTGTTACTGCCGACAACATAGGTTCGTTCTTCCTCTGTATAAGATTTGTCGAAGCTGTCAGCTGTAAAAACAATATATCCGACAGTATGACTTCTATCTTTTTCTGCCTGTCGCAAATGAGCCTTCAACTGCTGATAACTCATCTCAACATTTTCAGGTTCGGAGTAGATTGCCCTGTTGAGTTCAGCACCGTTCATCTTGCCTTCTTCGTTGCAAATGATTGCAACGTCATCGTCAAACGGCATATACTGTTCGATATACCCGTTTACAATTCTTTGCATTGTATGTAAATCGTTGTCGATATGGACGGTACGGGGGAACTTCCCCGGTTCTACCAAGAGAACTGCAATCTTATTGTTTTTCATAAAAATTCTCCTTTTCACACGTTATGTTTTTTACGCTGCGGAAGCATCAGTGGGTGTAAAGCCGCAGACGTTTGCTTTTTTCTTAATCTCTTCTTGCGACATATCAAAGACTTTGCTGATAGCCTCTTCTTTTGAAGTGGCCTTAATCACAAGCGAACCGACACAGCTAACTGTAACCTCATACTTTTTCTCTCCGGGGATATAGCTGTATACGTACAGATATTCTCCGTCCCGAAGAGTAGGAATGAGTTTAGTTGCCGGTAACGAACTCTTTAAAAACGTCGGTCCCGCGGGTCTTCCAAAACTCAAAAGTCTCTTGTTGATTTCCTTTTGCTGTGTCGCACCGTCGAAAAATTCGCTGTAAACACCGCCGACGTTTGTTTCAAAAGCATTTGTAAACATATCTTCAATTTTGTCGTTCTTATGTTTAATCAGCTCTTCGACAGGTACATATCCCCAAGTAAAGTAGCTTACAGCGGGACATCCGTTAATTGTGTCTCTACACGAAAGAAATTTTATCATTCGTTTTTGGCCCTTAAAAGTTTCAAGGGAAAACAGAAAGACGCTTTCCTTTTTGTTGTTTTCGATAAAGTCTTGCATATCCTGCATAAAACAAAGACCTCCTTATTAACTGTCTTTAATATGCAATTTGAAAGGATGATATTGCAATCGCAAAACATCCAATTGCAAATATGACCTTGCTTTGCCAACGCCAATGTTTATAATTTTTTTCCTTCTCCTTTTTGCATTTTTTATTTTCCTTTTTGTCTGTTTCCATTTTTAAAACTCCTTTTTACAAAAAATATAAAAAAAGAGCCGCAACATTGCGAAAGTGCAACGGTACGACTCTATTTTTTGACTTATAAACAAAAAAATCTGCCACCCAAGACGGATAGCAGATATATGTTATTTTTTATATTTTTATTATGTTTTAAGTATATCACCAAACACATCTATTGTCAAGAAAATGCACAAAAAAAGAAAGCCGACATCAAGAGATGCCGACTTTTCCAAATTATGATTATGTGATACAGATTATTATGCAGCAAGCCGCATTTCTTGTGGCGTAGACGGGTCTCTGTGGTAGCAGCACTCATAATATGCTATTTTTCTGAGGTCTGATTTAGGAATAATTATGTTTATCGGAGACTCGAAAAAAGTAAGATTTTGTACTATCTTAATACCGCCGTGGAGCTTTAGTTCTCTGCGTTTGTTATTACGAGAGAACAAAGCCTTGTCCGTAAAATCTTTAAGCGTTTTAGGTATATCTATATTTCTTTCAGCTAAGTATTTTCTTATTGTTTCTTTTTCGACAAACATTATGTCGAGGTAGAAAACATCTCTCAAGGTTTCTTCTGAAGCTCTGAGCCAAACAAGCATATAGTCCTGTGTGAAAAGTGAAGATGAGGAAAACCAACCGGCATTGTTCGTGTTGTTTCGAGATGCCAACTCAAACGAAAACGTGTTCAGTGGTCTGTTCCAACAGCTTGTAGCGTATTTTTCATCGACGCTCACGGGTTTGCCGTTGCGAAATATAACAAGGTCCACTCCCTGCTTCTGCAACTCAACGTGTGTGTTGTTTCGTATAAACGGCACTCCCGCCTCGTTCAATACGTCATCAACAAGGTTGTTTACTCTACAAGTTTTTTCGTAGTCTTTTTTTCTTCGAATTTTGTATTCCTCTTGACTGTCCTTAGTGAAATTAACTATATTGTTTGCCATTTTTACAACTCCCTTTTTAATATAAAAATAAAAATATATAAAAAAAGAGCCATAATATTGCATCTTGCAATAGTATGACTCTTTGATTAACTTATTTAACACAAAAAAATCTGCCACCCGGAAAGGATAGCAGATATGCAACTATTTTATATTATTTATTATATTGATATTATATCACTATCGCACAAAAATGTCAATATAAAAGCTGAAAAAATAGTGAGAAAAAGAAAGCCAGCACCAAAAAACGATGCTGACTTTCTAAATTTAAGTTATACTGCTTTTTTTAAACACGCACGAGCCATCAGAACATCGTTAAAATCTTTATATTTTTTCGACATATTTACTCTATACTTAATTTTGGGAAATTTTGTATTAAGCATGTCTATCGTTACTTCAGTTGCCTTGCGTCCGGCATCATCATTATCCAACGACAATATAACGGTTTTTATATGAGATTGTTCTTCAAGTATGGTTGCAACGCACTCTGTTTTATTTGTGCCGATAAGCGATAGATAGTCATAGCATTTGAAATCAAGTCCCTTTTGGTCCAAGATTGTCATTATAGCCATACTGTCGAGTATACCTTCAGTAACAATCAACGTGTCTCTATCGTTGTTGATGTAAAACCCATGTTCCCAGTCCGAGTTCGGAACCGTCATCGTTTTTCTCTTTCCTTTTGCGGGAAATATAGTACGCCTTTCGCAGAACGAGGGAACACAATCATTTTTGCCGGTCGGAAATCCGACAAACACGCAGCAACTTTTAAAGCGTCCACGAGTGAATTTTTTCTCTCGCATAGACTGCTGATACAATCTACCTGAAGAAATCATATACTTAACCACAGAAGAAGAGATGCATCTTACGTTCACAAGGTACTCTTCTATTGGTTTTGTATGAATCTCGCCGTTCAGATTAACCGCTATTTTGGGCAAGCGAAACTCTGTGTTTAAAGCATCGCTTTCAGTTGACAAATTGCGGCTGTTTCTGTAGTTCATCTGATTACAATTGGCACCAAAACGGTTATTTATTGCTTTAACAGCTTTTTGATAAGAAAGTCCGTTAAAATGCTGTAGCATAGCTATAGTGTCACCGTTAACGTGCTGACTGTTGTGATAAAAGAAATTTTTCTTGGTGTCAATTACCAGCGAGTCGTGTTCTTTTGAGGTGTAATAACGCCCGCGTTTAACGATAGTCAGTCCGGTCATGTTTGCGACATCAAGGATAGGGGCCGTTTTTGCAGCCTCCTTTTGTTTTTCCCATTCAAGGTCCGTCAAAAACGCACCCTCCTTTCTTTTTCGAATTTCTTTTTCGAAACTGTTACTTAATGAGCTTGTTGTCTCTCAAGATTTTGCGAGCAGCAAGGTAAATAGCCTTATCCGTATCGTCTGCGGCGTAGATATACTTCAAACAAGTCTTCGCCCATTCAGCTATTTCCGGGTTGCCTTTATACTCGTTGGCTATCCAAGTAAGATTTTTATTTAAATCCGGTTGTTCTAACAATTCATATAAAGGAAGCTTAGGCCACGGCTTGAACGGATATGGTTTTTCGAGCATTACCGCCACTTGCTGTTCAATCTTTACTCCTGCCGTTTTTGCTTTTTTAGCGTCTGACGGTTTATCAATTTCCTCCGTCATAGCTGAAAGCTTTTCCACAGGCGTCATAGGTGGCATTTGCATACTCATTGGCTGCGGTATAGGCTGCGGTTTAAAACCGTCAACAGGATTGTCCTCGCTGTCGTCAAAAGGAGAACCAAAACCCGCATTACGCAACGCTCTGCCTATAGCTCTTGTTTCGGCACTTTCAATATCGTCTCCGCTGTATCCTTCAGCCGAATCAACAAGCCTGCTGCCGTACCCCGTGTAGGCACTTGTACCTACCATAACGGTAGCCTTCATTGTAATCATTCCTTGTTTTGTTAGTTCAGGAACGTACTCTGTAGCTATACCTACCGTAACATAACCTTTTTCTTCGCAATACCTTGTGTACCATTCTATGCGCTCGTTAACACACAGATAAGGCTTTTTTCCGTCTTCTGTGTCAAGCCAAACAGCTTTGTCATAAGGGTTATAGTTTTCAATAAGCCTACAGCTGTTAAACAGCCCGTTGTTTTTTTCTTTCTCCATTTCAATTACCTCTTTTACCTTTCCTTGTATTATAAAATTTTTGCTTTGCCTGTTCTATGTTATTTTGGGGGGTTATTGCTGCCAACAGCAATATCTTTAGAAACAATACTTTGCTTATATGTTGTCGTTTGCAGGCTTCACGGATTTTTAAGCAATCTTTCTTTACCTTTTGCTCAAAATCTATGAACGTTTCTTCTTTTGCAAACCCGATTACGAGAAAGACAATAAAAGCAAGCTCTGCAGCAGTACGTATTATTCCTGCGCCCATTAAACATTATCTCCTTTCAAAATAAATTTTTATATAAAAAAAGAGTCATAACCTCGCCGGAAGCGAAGATACGACTCTATTTTTTAACTTATAAACAAAAAATCTGCCACCTCAAAGAGATAGCAGATATAAGTTATTTTTTATGTTTATATTATGCTTTAAGTATATCACCAAACACATCTATTGTCAAGAAAATGTGTGAAAGAAAGAAATTTTGCAATGAATTACAAACGTTTTTTCATCACACCGATATAACACGGAAACAGTTTTATATTATCTTCGAGTTCACAACTGTTTCTGAACTCATATTCTTTTATAGAGTCTTTTATTTTCTCAAATTCAGCTTTTCCGGGTTCGTTAATAAAAAGGACCTCCGAAAATAACAAATTTCCAATTATAACCGTGTTTATACATCCATCTTTTTTGTCGAACGACATAAAAAGGTTTTGTCGCAGTACAGCTGCCAAATTCTCGACAGGAAACTGCCTTATCTCCATGTCCGATGGAGGCCTTTTTTCCGCCGCTGCCAGTGGAAACGCATTGTCAAAATCAATGAGCGGAAGCATCTTCAGTTCTATAATCGAAGGGGCATCCGGTACTCCCATCTTGACGAAAAATGCCATATTGTGGTCGTCAAGATATTCCTGTATTCTATACTCCGTAATTTTTCTCACAATAAAAAATCCTCCTGTTAACATTCTAATTATATATGGACTAAAATCAAGATAATTTGCCCGTTTTTTGAAAGTTTTCGAAAAAAGGAAAGCCAATACCAAAAGATATTGACTTTCCTAAGTTTTGTTATAATTATGCGTTCGATGTGTAATCTCAGTACCAACGAATCACACGGCTAACTCGCTTTCTTTTTCTTGTCTTCCTTTTTCTCCTTGCGTTTTGAAATTTTATAGCTTTTACTTGTCGAAAAAACAGTATAGCTGTCAATCAAGTCTTTCAAATCGGGTCTGTCCTTGATAAGCTTTTTACGTTGCGCAGCCGTAATTGAGGCTTTTTCGGTTACATTACAATCAATATTATAATATACTCCGTCGTCGCTCTTCAAGATGCCATGTTCCCTATTCTGAAGTAACATAGCAATGTTTGACTTGTTTACTTCTGCTTTTTCCTTATACTCATCCGCTTTTTTTCTGTACACCGCTTCTTGGCTTTTGTTCGCGAGATAAGACGTTATTTCATGTTTAGCAACCAAATTTCTTGAAAAGTCAGCAGTATTGCCGTTTGGCTCTATATAAGTAATAAGAGTCTTTTGAACATCCGTATTAACAGTTTGCGGAGGTGTTTTAGTCTGAACATTGTTGTACCAAAATTCAGATGCAGCCGTCATAATCCTTTTATCCGTTTCTTCATCTCTGAATTCAAGATGCGAATAAAAATTGTTGTAATTGTTGTCAGCCGCACAACAGATAACGGCAAAGTCGTAATCTCCGACAAGCATATAATCGGAAATTTGGTCCTTGTAGCCTTCAGGATAACCATCGGTCCACTTTTCTGCAATCTGATACGGAGAAGAAGTTTTACATTCAAAAATGCCTTCAAGCACCTTTCCGCTATCGAGAGTAAAACGAATCAAAAAGTCAAAGTCGGCAATCAAAGCAGGACATTCGGGACAACGATACATATTCGTATCTCTGACGCACTTAACATCCGTTATATTTATGATTTCGCCGTATTTTTCTGAAAGCTTTGTTTCAAAAATGGATTGGTATTTGTCCCAAAACAATCTTTTTTCAAACTGTTCGGCTACAAACTCTTCCATTTTGTGCCCAAAATCAAAGAGATACTCTTTAGCACTATCAGGTTCGGGAGCATCTACAACGGGTAACTCATTGATTTTATTGTAATACAAATCAAGAACCGTCTGATAATGGTTATCTCCTAAAAGGATTCCGACATCGGAGCCTCCGATACCGGTAGTCCTTATGCTTTCCCAAACGTTCTTTCTAAACCTGTTCTTTCTTTGAAGTTCCCAGTCTATAGAAGACATTGAGCCATCAGGATTGTTAATGGACTTAACATCAATCTCGTCCTGAGTATACAAATGTCCGTCCGGTGCGGTCAAATCCGCACAATTACAAATGATGTCGGGTATACGCCTTTTTCGATTAACATCAAAAACGTGCATTTTAATTTCTCCTTTTTCTTAAAAAACATTGAGTTATGCCGAGAAAAGAGAAACTTGATTTTCGTCTCTGCTTTTCTTGAGCCATTCGCAAGACTTTGTGTCGTAAAGCTTGAAATCAAGCGACATAGCGTGAGCTATGTTATTAGCCAAATTCCAACTATCCATTTCATTCTTTTTGATTGTCTTTTCAAGAATCCTTGTCAGCGCCAAGTAAATGAATTTGGCTGTTGTGGTTCTGCCTCCTGTAAACATATCTCCTATTTCCTCTGCAATTTCCATTGCAGCGGGCTTCGGAAGACACAACCTTTTGGCTATATTCAAAAAGCACTGTTTGGGATAATTGACTTTAATATAAGTAAGTCTTATAAGGTTCTCCGCGCTCTTTTTAAACATATCCATCGACATTTCAAGGTTTTCTCTTACTTTTTTTATGCTGTTGCAGCCCTTGTGTATAGCGACAAGCGGAGACCCGGCAAGTATGCTGTAAAATGCGCCGTTCTCATCTACACATTTAAGACAAGGGTAAATGTTAGCTCCGCTGTCTGATGTGTTGCTTGTGCATATCCTTATCGTGGGGGCTACCAGACGAAGGCTCTTTTCGAACGTTTCGCCAAGAGCTGTCTCATAAACATCTCTGACCTCTTGCTCGTTTGCCAAACTATACTCACAAAAAGCAAACTCAGGTGAGAGTGACCCGCAAACATATGTGATGTTCGGAAATCTTAAATGCAACACCTGTTTAGCTGTCTCGAATACCTCGTCGATGTTTATAATCGCGTATTGTTCTGAGTGCGCGGCGTATACTTCGCCTTCAAGCTCATTTAAAATCATATTGCCTGCGCGATACGGAAAACAAGTGTTGAGGACTTTAATCCAGTCTTCATTACTGAGTTCTCCTATTGTCACACCGCCTATTCCGGCTCGTATAGGAAGACTCTGCTTGCCGTTTCCGTTAAGCAGATGAGAACTTTTACTTTTCAAGAAAAGCCTTTTCTCGCCTTCTTCGTCATAACCCTCTGAAACTCTTGCAGAGTTTATAGGTTCATAATACCATTTTGTTGCGTCTGTAAACTCTTTTGTCATTTTGACAAACTTTTCTTCATCCACTGTGAAAAGCTCTCTGTTAAATTGTTTATCCATAAATAATTCTCCTTTTTAATACTTGCGATTTTTGTAGCTGTTATGCCGCAATATCGCTGTAATCACTGTATTTCGAATACACTTCCTTAATTATTTTCCGTCCTTTTTCAAGACGACTTCTGACTTGTTTAACAGTCATACCCAACGTTTCAGCCGTAGCCTGTAGCGTCTTTTGACAATCCTCAGCTGCAATACCGTAGTACGTAAGCACTACATCACCTATTCTGTCGGGCCAGCTTTTAATGCTGTTGACAAACTCTTTGTCAAGCTCTACATCTTCAAACTGCTCATATTCATTCGACGGGTCGGGTATTTCAATTCTGCTCTCTTCATCATCAAGCTTGAAGCCGTCAATGTAGAGATATGAAATTTTGCTGCCGGAATTATTTTTTGCAACCTGTTCCTGCTCGCCGTTATCGTTTTCAACAATGGCTGTGCCTGCACTTTTAATCGGTGCAGAATCAATTTGAGCAGACTTTAAGTCGCCGATAACCCAACCCTTCAAATATCCGGCGAAGTTTTTAAAGCAGTTTTCTTCAATCTTGAACGTCTGTATAGCAGACAAGACTGAGAGACATATTACTTGTGTAACATCGTCACTGTCTGTATTGCCGTTCCACATATGGAACTTCTGTACCATAGCGTTAGGGTTCCAAGAATGAAGCGCATACGCCATTATTTCGAGCGTCGCTTCTCTGTTGCCACCCTTGGCCTTTATAACAAGGTCATCCAGCCTCTTGTAATACAGATACTTTTTACTTTGAAATTCAGCCACAAATACAGATTTGTAGATTTTATTCATTTCGCGTAAAAGATTAAAACTGCATCCTGTGTCTCTTTCCGTATATTCGTCATTTTTTGCTTCTACAAGTTTGAGCTGATTTTCTTCAAACTCATCGCGACTCATTCCGCAAATATAGTCTTCAAGCGAATACTCTTTTGTTGTCTTTTTTGCCATAGCTTAATTTACTCCTTTCGGTTTTTATTTTTGTTTTATAATTTTTGCAAATAAAAAAGAGTCGCAACATTGCAAAGATGCAACGGTACGACTCTATATTTTTTTGACTTATAAATAAAAAAATCTGCCACCCTTTCGAATAGCAGATATGAATTATTTTTTATATTTTTATTATGACATAAGTATATCATTATGTTCTCTGTTTGTCAAGAACGCATTTGCTCTCAGACCCTTATTTGGGAAACAACATCATATAGTTTTTGCAGATGTCTGTCCCTTTCTTGGTGTGAACTACTCGGTATTAAAATACCGAGTAGTTCACGATTTGTTGACACGAATCAAAAAAGGTGATATATTATTAGTATAATAAATAAAATAAATAAGATGCATATTAGCTATAATTCTCATTCGTGGGAATTATGGCTTTTTTTGCGTTCTGAGGGAGGAAATAAGTTATGGAACTTATTATTAACAATTCAAGGGAAATGAATGAAATTGATGAACAAATCAAAAAGTTAAAAGAACTTCTTGAACTTCAAATGGAAGTAAAAGATAACATAGTTTATTTAACTTTTATTGGAGTCGAAGATTTAATGGAAATGACAGGATGGGGAAGAAATACTGTGAATAAATTGTTTGACGAACCGGATTTCCCTTGTTGTGATTTCGGTAAAGAAAAGAAAGCGGAAATACACGCCGTTTTACAGTATTTTAGCAAGCCTCATAGGAAAACAGCTTAATAAATTGAAAGAACAGCGGTATTGTGGTATATTAGTTATACGCAATATCATTGTTCTTTCAGCGTGGATAAAAGGATTTTTGAAAATTGAAAGGAGTTTTAATTACAATGGCACGCAGAAACAACGGTGAAGGTACAATTTATTACAGCGAATCAAAGAAACGCTGGGTAGGACAAATCGCCCAGAAAGACTATTTAGGAAATGTTAAGAGAAAAACATTCTATGGGAAAACAAAAAAGGAGGTATCGTTAAAGGTAAAAGAAGCGTCTATTGAAAATGCAATGGGAATAGTAGATGCTAATGATATTACTGTCGGTCAGATATTAAACAATTTTATTGTGCAAGAAGAAGCACTTAATCGTCTCACTCCCAACACAATGCTGCGAAAAAAGGCAATTGCAAAAATCATTCTTGCTCACCCAATATCCGATATGCCGATAAACAAAGTGTCTGAAAATGATATAATTAGATTTTTAAGCACTTTGGTTGACTATTCCGATTCTGTTATAAAAAAGGAATATCAACTATTAAAAAAAGTCTTTGCGATAGCAAGATACAAAAAAATAATATATGATGACTTCTTTTGTAGCGAAAGTATGGTAAAACAGCCTAAAAGCTCAAAAGAAACAAGAGATGTAACGGCTTTTACACTTGAGGAAGAAAAAGCATTTCTCAAGGCTCTTGAAAGTGAGTCAAGAATAATAAACAAATTTCCAAACGATTACACCGTTCAGTTTTTAATTGAATTATTTGCAGGCTTGCGAATGGGTGAAATAAATGCATTGTATGTTGAAGATATAGATTTTGAGAACGACAAAATTTATGTTCGCAGAACAATAACTTCAAATGGTAATGATAAAGGCATTGTGGGGAGAACTGCAAAGACAAAAGCGGGTATTCGTCAAGTCACAATGGTCGGTTTTTTACGAGATGTCTTAGCTTGGTATATAACATATCAGTACCCAAAGCTAAAAAAGTCTAAAGAATACCCGAATTTATTGTTTGTAAACCAAAGTAAAGGTTCAACAGGAGTAATAACTACATGTCAAGTAAACGAAAGATTTAAGAGGATTTGCGATAAGTACGGAATACGGTCAGAAGATAGCGTAAATCAGCACATGCTTAGACATACTTTTGCTACAAGAAGTATGGAAAGCGGAATGGCTTATGATGTACTTCAAAAAATGATAGGACACAAGAGTATAAAAACTACAATTGATACCTATTGTGATGTGTTTGAGGCAAACGAACAAAAAAATGTAAATATTATGAATACATATTTACAGGAAAACAACTTAGTTTATACGCCTGAATAACTATGTTGACAGAAGAACCGACGAGAAGAAAAAAATAAAGCCGGCATATAGCCGACTTTATCGTTGCCACTTCCTATTATAACTGCTGAAAAATCGTGTTTGGTCTTTTACTGCAATGTATCTGATTTACTGCAATTTTACTGCAATTATGGAAAAAACGAGAGTGAACGGAAGTGAATGAAAGGGAAAACTTGCACAAAACCCACAAAACATTCAACTTACATTCACGCTCGTTCGTCGTGATTACCAAATGTAACCACAATTCAATGGTCGGAGTGACAAGACTTGAACTTGCGGCCCCTAGACCCCCAGTCTAGTGCGCTACCAACTGCGCCACACCCCGATAAATCGTATGCTTTTTTACTGCCCGAATATATTAACATAATACGGGGGATTTTGCAAGCCCTAAATTATATTTTTTATTTTAAATCCGATTACCTTTTTTTCTTCCGCATAATTAAAATTATAACTGCGGCAATAATAACAAGAGCCAATGAAACTATCAGCGATATGATAAGCGCTTTACGGCTTTTGGAAGAATGTTTTACCGGAGTACCGGCAGAAGTTTCGTCCGGCAATACATTGTTAATGTCTTCGGCAATCGACTCAGGTGAAAAATATGAATCATTACTTGGAAAATCGGTGCTTTCCCTAACAGAATCTGTATTCTTACCGTCCGCAACAACAGTTGTGTCAACACTGTTTTTATCAGACAAAGCATTAAACGAAATAGCAGGAGAAACCGACTTTTCGTTGGCTACAAGGGACGAATTTACATCATACAGTCTATACTCGGATACCGAAAAATCCGACAATGTAACTTTGTCACCGCTCGACGAAAACTTAATTGTTGCCAAATTTTCCCCATTACTTAAAGCGTTGGCCGAGGCAAAAACGAAACGAACAGTATTGCCTTTATTTTGATAGTCCGGATTTATCAGCATCATACACCTTTCGGAGTCCGTCGAATAATCAACAAGTTTAAGCTTGTCGCTGTTATATACTAAATTCATACTGCCGCCGCATACCTCTTTACCGTTATCGATAAATCCGAGATAAACCGTATATTCGTTACTTGCGGTTTCAACTATATTTACGGATGCGGTATTATCCACCGCAAAGGCACAAAAAGAAAATGTACAGAGCATGATTGCAACAAGCAAAACAGAAACAGTCTTTTTCATTATATCACCACATTTATAATAGCATAAATTTTTCAAAAAAAATACAAAAAGAAGAAGTCTGCCCGAATTAACGAACAGACTCAGCGAAACATATATATTTAATTTATGTTAAAATTATGCCTGCTCTTCTTTCATCTTTGCAAAGCACTCGCTACAATAAACAGGACGATCATCTTTGGGCTGGAAAGGAACCTTTGCCTCGCCGCCACAGCGTGCACAAGTTGCTGTGTACATCTGTCTGTCGCCTTTAGCAGCGTTCTTTCTTGCATCGCGGCAAGCCTTGCATCTCTGGGGCTCGTTTACAAAGCCTTTTTCAGCATAGAACTCCTGCTCACCTGCTGTAAAAACGAACTCTTTACCGCATTCCTTACAAATAAGGGTTTTGTCTTCGTACATTTTGCTACCTCGCTTGAAAAAAATTATTTTTACCCTAAGCGGAATTGCACCGCCGCAAAAATGCTCTCCTAATGAGAAAAGGGCTTTTGATGAAGTATTAATTACCGCCTTAGTTATACTTCTTCAGCTTTCGCCTAACCCTTTGAAGCGCATTGTCAACGGATTTGGATGAAGAACCGAGTTTTTGGGCTATTTCGCCGTAGCTTAACCCGCTAAGGAATAATTTTAAAATGCTGCGTTCTCTTTCGGAAAGCTGTGTTTCGATAAAGCCAAAAAGCCTGTCACATTCCTCTTTAACAACAAGACCGTCATCATAAGAAAGCTCCGGCACAGATAAAAGCTCTGTTTCCAAAGGGACCAAAAGGTCACGACGCACACTTTTGCCGCCTGACGCTTTTTTTACAGCCGAAATGATTCTGTTACGTATGCAAACCGAGGCATAAGTTCTGAATGACGCGCCACAATCAGTTTTATAGGAACGCGCGGCAGACAAGAGCCCTATCATACCCTCCTGAAAAAGATCGTCGGAATCGACGCCGACAGCTCCGGAAAACTTAGAAGCCTCACGACGCACATCGGGAATCATTTTTGATACAAGCAGAGATAAAGCTTCATTATCGCCCGAAGATGCCAGCTTGACCAACCTCAGAAGATCATCATTATCAGTCAAAACAGGCACACCCCTTGGCTAAACATTGCTAATAAAACTGCAAGCTTAATTATTATAGCATATTTTAAGCATTTGTCAACCACACTTTTTGTGTACATTACACAACGCGAGCAATAATGACAAATTTTACATATAAAATAACACGCCGCGACAAATGCGACGTGTTATTTCAATTATTTAAAGTAAAAAACATTAAGCAAAACCGTAAGTGTTGTTGCCACCATAAGCACAGCCAATACTATGGCTATAACACGAACGGCCCATTTCTTTTGCATCATTTTCAGAATCTTCCTTTAATTCTTAATACCGAGTATTTTTTCCATATCGTCGCTTATCTTATCGGTAACAGTCTTAGCCTCTTCGCGCGTGTTGCCTACTGCCGTAATATAAATCTTTATCTTCGGTTCTGTTCCCGACGGGCGAACTATTACGCTGTTACCGCCATCAAGGGTGTATGCAAGCACATTTGATTTCGGCAGAGTAATCTCAGCCTTCTCGCCTGTCTTAAGATTTGTCTCGATGCTTGCCTCATAATCCGAAGATGTTATGACATCCATACCCGCAATATTTTTAAGGCCGTCAGCGCGAAGTGAATCCATCATTTCAGCCATCTTTTTCATTCCCGCGGCACCTTCAAAGCCGAAATTGAGAAGAGTATTAAGATAAAGGCCGTACTTCTTGTATATGCTCTGCATAAAGTCATAAAGACTCATACCTTTAAGCTTATAGTATGACGCCATTTCGCAAACAAGCATCGAAGCCACAACGGCATCCTTATCTCTTGCATGTGAGCCGCGGAGATAGCCGTAGGATTCTTCCATACCGACTACAAAACGGTCAACCTCATTTTTACTTTCAAGCTTTGTAACAAGCTCTCCTATATATTTAAATCCGGTAAGCAAGTTTGCCGTAGTTGCGCCGTGGGCAGCAGCAATGGCCGAGATAAGCGGAGAAGTAACTATTGTTTTAACAACGACAGGATCTTTCGGAAGTCTGCTTTGCTCCGTAAGAGTTTCAAGCAAATATTCTGTAAACATTGCTCCCACTTCGTTACCGGTCATAAGCTTATATTCGCCGTCATCAAGCACAGCAATGCCGAGTCTGTCGCAATCGGGATCGGTTGCAACAAGAAGATCTGCCTTTTTTGTTTTTGAAAGGTTTATTGCACACTCAAAGGCCTGTTTGATTTCGGGATTGGGATACGCGCAGGTCGGGAAGTTTCCGTCGGGCAATTCCTGTTCAGGAACAACGGTTACATCCTCTACGCCTATCATTTTAAGAATTTTGCGGACAGGCTTGTTTCCGGTGCCGTTAAGCGGAGTATAAATTACCGAGAGTCCCGCTTTTTCACATATGCCGGGATTGACTCTTGCTTTCAGCACTTCGGTAAAGAACGACTCATAAACCTCATCGCTGATATATTCAATTTTTCCGCTCTTGACGCATTCTTCGAAGTCGGCGGTTTTAACGCCCGAGAACATATCAACACGGCTTATAAACTCATAGGTTTTGGCGGCGGCTGCATCGGTCATCTGATAGCCGTTTGGGTCGTAGCACTTATAGCCGTTGTACTTTGAGGGATTATGACTTGCGGTTATGATTATGCCCGAACTGCAATGAAGCTTGCGAACCGCATATGACAGCATCGGAGTCGGTACAAGTTCACGATAGATATATACCTTAATACCGTTAGCGGCAAGCACCGAAGCCGCGGAACGTGCAAATACATCCGATTTTATACGCGAATCATAGGCAATGGCAACGCTCGGCTCTTTAAACTCGCTGTTAAGATAATCCGAGAGGCCCTGTGTTGCCTGATTAACGGTATAAACATTCATTCTGTTTGTACCGGCTCCTATAACTCCGCGCAGACCTGCCGTACCGAATTCAAGATTTTTATAAAATCTGTCGAGAATCTCATCCTGATTTCCCTCAACTGATTTAAGCTCCGGAATAAGGTCTTTATCATTCACGGCTTTTTCGCACCATAATTTATAAAGAGAGTTAATATCGTTCATAATAATACCTCCTTAGAATTCATCACTTATATTATAATATCTTTTTTTATCAAAGTAAATAACAACATTTGTGAAAACTCACGTTATATGTTACAATTAATACCGAACTTTTGCAGAAATAAAAAGAGTGGTTATAATGCTTGATAAAATGCTGAAATCTCCTTCTGTATGGGAAAAATTAAAAGACGCCGACCTTCCGATAGTTTGCTACGGAACCGGAAACGGCGCCGATAAAATATTTGACGAATTTGAAAGACTGGGTATAAAAATATCTGCCGTTATGGCAAGTGACGGATTTGTCAGGGACAGAAGCTTCCGCGGATTTAAAGTCAAAAGTCTCTCTGACTGCGAAAATGAATTCGGCGATTTTTACTGTGTAATATGCTTCGGTTCTCAGCTTAAATCGGTCACCGATAACATTAAAAGCGTTGCCGCAAAGCACAAAACTTTTGTACCGAGCGTGTCGGTTTACGGAAACGGCATAGCAAACAGAGAATTTTTTGAACGCAACAAAAGCCGCATCTGCAACATTTATTCGCTGCTTGCAGACGAAAAATCCAAAGATGTGTTTTTTAAGTTTGTCAACTTTGAATACAGCGGAGACTTAGACACACTTCTATCCTGCGAGAGCGATAAAGAAGAAGTGTTTAGCGATATATTAAGGCTCGGCAAAAACGAAAATTACCTTGATCTCGGTGCTTATAACGGCGACACAATAAAGGAATTTTTGCATTTCTCCGGCAACGAATACGGCAGTATAACAGCTGTCGAACCTGCTCCGCGCAATTTTAAAAAGCTTATGGAATACACAAAAAACATGAGCAATATAACTCTTGTGAACAAGGGCATTTGGAGCGGAGAATCAACTATGGGTTTTGCGGGAAAAGGCGGCAGAAATTCATATCTTTTAAATGCCGCACAAGCAAAGACAGATACTGTTTCGGTGGATGAAATTTCAAAGAGTGAAAGCATTACATATATAAAAGCGGATATCGAAGGAGCGGAAAGTGAAATGCTTGACGGAGCCGAAATTACGCTAAAAAGGTTGAAGCCCAAACTCAACATTGCGGCATACCACAGAATCGAAGATATATTTATTTTGCCCGAAAAAATACTCGAGGTAAATCCCGAATATAAAATATACTTCAGACATCATCCGTACATTCCCGGATGGGATACAAATTTCTATTGTGTTTAAACAATTTAATTTTGTTCTTTTGCCAAAAGCAGCCTGTATATCATATGACATACGGGCTGCTTTCGATTTTATTTTTGATTTTTCGTTTTTCTCAAGTAATCTTCAAGAATTATAACTGCAGAAACAGCGTCAACAACCGCCTTACGCTTTTTACCACGGGTATTTGTGGCGTTCAGCGCATTATGCGCCGAAACGGTAGTCAATCTCTCGTCTTCAAAATCTATCGGAAGATTAATCCTTTCTGAAATAAGCTCTGCCAGTTGCCGACAAGCCTCGGCACGAAAGCCCTCTGAACCGTCCATATTTTTCGGAAGCCCCAATACTATTTTTTCAGCCTTCTTTTCTGTGGCTATTTCAGTTATCTCATCTGCCAAAGCGCCGCTGTCGCGCTCGACAATAACCTTAACGGGTGACGCCAACATACCGAATTTATCGCAAACGGCAATTCCGGTTCTGACATCGCCGTAATCAACCGAAAGTATTACCATGGTTCAACCTTTCCGACTATCTCGGACACACTCTTATACCCGTTTTTGTCGAGATAATTGTTTATACCGTCTATAATTTTAAGCGGTGCGAATGCGTCTGTAAAGCTTGCGGTACCGACCTGAACTGCACTAGCTCCGGCTAAAAGCATCTGTACGGCGTCCTCCCACTTTGTTATACCTCCGAGACCGACAACGGGAATTTTAACCTTGGATGCGGTTTGCCAAACCATACGAAGTGCCACGGGAAAAACCGCCGCACCTGACATCCCGCCCGTATTATTGCGAAGAAGCGGTCTTTTTGTGTTTATATCAATAATCATTCCGGTAAGCGTATTTATAAGAGAAACGGCATCTGCACCGGCACTCTCTGCGGCAAGAGCCATTTCAGTTATGTCGGTTACGTTAGGCGTAAGTTTTACCATAAGCGGCTTTTCGGATGCTTTTTTGACAGCCGACGTTATCTTTTCGACGCTCGCGGCACTTGTTCCGAAAGAAGCTCCGCCCTCTTTAACATTAGGACACGAAATATTAAGCTCTATCATATCCACACTCGTACCGTTAAGCCTTGATGCGGTTTCAACGTAATCTTCTTCTGCGCTTCCTGCAATGTTAGCGATTATAACGGTACCTGACTTTTTCAAAAAAGGCAAGTCATCTTTTATAAACGCGTCGACGCCCGGATTTTGAAGTCCGACGCAGTTGAGTATACCTGACGGCGTTTCACAAACTCGCGGGACAGGATTTCCCGTGCGTTCTTTCAGCGTAGTCCCCTTGCAAGATATACCTCCGAGACGCGAAATATCATAAAGACGGGCATATTCCTGCCCAAATCCGAAAGTTCCGCTCGCTGTAATTACGGGGTTTTTAAAATGAACTCCGGCTATATTAACACCTAAATCAGCCATCAGAATACGACCTCCTCGGAATCAAAAACGGGTCCGTTTTTACAAACATGTTTCATATGCTCGCCGTCTTCATCGCGAGTCTTTTGTGCACAGCAAAGGCAAGCACCTATTCCGCACGCCATACGCTGCTCCAGCGAAACGTAGCACTTAATGTTTTTTTCCTTACAAAGCGCAGCAACGCTTTTTAACATCGGTGTGGGTCCGCAGGCATAAACTACGGCATTTTCGCCGTTTTGAACCATATTTTTAAGCACATCGGTAACAAAGCCTTTTGCGCCGAGGGTACCGTCGTTTGTTGTGATTTCCACCCGCTTAGCAACAGACTTAAACTTATCTGTAAGTATTGCATTTTCTTGGCTTCTGAAGCCGAGAATCACCTCTGCATCGCTGCCGTATTCTTTTGCAGCATCGAGCATAGGGGGGCAACCTATACCTCCTCCGATAAAAATTCCGCGTTTTGTTTTATCGGGGAAAAAACCGTTGCCGAGAGGTCCTAAAATATCAAGCTCGTCCCCTGCTTTTCTCTCCGACATCCATTTTGTTCCGTCTCCGCGGACTTCAAATACGATTGTTATTGTACCGTTTTGCTTGTCAATTTCAGAAATTGAAATCGGGCGGCGCAGAGTCTTTTCTCCGCATAAGACATTTACAAATCTTCCGCACCAGCTTTCTTCGGCAAGCTCCGGGCAGGAAATAACAAAGCTGAAAGTTGTATTATTCAGTTTTTCGGTCGACAGGATTTTATACGATTTTTGAAACATAAATCATTCACCTATAATTATAGCTTGCAAACCTTTATTTCTTCAAGAATATTGTTATTTTCGAGGCACTTTGCAAATGCAAAGGCAGTATCAACCGACGGCAATACCGGAATACGGCGCAAAAGAGCGGTACGACGTATGCGAATGTCGTCCTCATTCACCTTAGGCCCCTGCTCCGCGGTTGAAACAACATATGATAATTTATTATTCTTAATAAGCGACATTGTATTCGGCTCGCCCTCATGTATTTTACGCACGGAATTTGCCGCAACATGGTTCGAATTTAAAAGCTTAGCAGTATTGGAGGTAGCATATATCTTAAAGCCCTGTTTTAAAAATTCACCGGCAAGCATAACGCTGTCCCTCTTATCGGTATCGGCAACGGAAACAAGCACTCCGCCTGTGCGCTTTATACGCATTCCCGAAGCTATCAAGCCCTTCAAAAGAGCTTCGTCAAATGTATCTGCTATGCCCATGACTTCACCCGTTGACTTTTCGGTATCGCCTATCTGAACATCGGTACCCTGAAGTTTTTCAAAGCTGAATACCGGTACTCTGACAAAATACCTTGTAGGCTCCGGTAAAATACCGCATCCCATACCGATATCACCGAGCGTCTCGCCGAGCATAAGCCGCGTAGCCATGGCAACTATCGGCAACCCCGATGCCTTAGTCATAAACGGCACGTTTCGCGTTGCCACGACGCTTGCCGACGAAACATAAACTTCGTTATCATATATAACAAACTGGATATTTATAAGCCCTTTAATTTTAAGTTCTTTGCAAAGCTTTTCGGTATATTCGTATATCTTTGCTTTATCCGATGAGGTAAGCGTTATCGACGGAAAAACCGTAGTAGTGTCGCCGGGATTTACACCGGCCTTTTCAATATGCTCGCAAATTCCCGGAACCAGTATATCGCTGCCATCGGACAGGACATCCACCTCGGCACCCTTACCAATCATAACGTGTCGGTTATTTGTGTGACGTATACCGAGATCATCAAGGATATCAAATAACTCGATTTTGTTTTTTAGTCTGCGGTGAGCCTCGTCATCCGAACCGAAAACCTTAACGCCTAATGAACGAAGCATTTCGGCTTTTCTGACGGCGTTACCACCGCCGAACGGCAAAACAGCTCCGTACGGTTTTTCGGTGAGCACAACATTTCTGACATCTTCGTCTGTAATGGGGTCAAGATAAAGTGTATCGGCAACTCCGGGATCTGTGGAAACAGCCGCAGGATTATTATTAAGCAAAATAGTGGAGTAACCGAAGTCCTTAAGTGTATTTATACAGTTTACCACCGCATAATCGCGGTCTGTTCCAAGACCTATGGATGTAGGGCCGGAACCCACTACAAGGATTTTCTTTTTCGATGTCGGGTGCGCTTTTCCGAACATTGCGGCTTCGTTATCCTCGTCAAACGAAGAATAGAAATAGGGCTTTTTAACGTCAAATTCGGCTGCGCAAGTGTCTACGGTGTTATATCCTGCAGCTATGGGTGCCGAAATCTCCTCACCGGTTATTTTTTCAATTGTACTGTCGAGAAAACCGAGAGTTTTTGCACGGAAATACAAATCACCCGAAAAGCCGTTACCGAGAGATGTTTCCGTATCGGCTATATTCTTGAGCTTAGTTAGATAATAATTATCTATTCTTGTAAGAGACTGTATTTCAGCAAGATCAAATCCGCGTCTTATAGCTTCGTAAACAGCAAAAATTCGCTCATCATCGGAGCCTAACAGCAGCTCCTTTATCTCATTGTCGGTTTTTTGCTTCATTTTGGGCATTGATACAGATTCGGTACGCGGATTCATCGAGCGTATCGCTTTCATAAGAGCCAACTCAAACGAAGTGCCGATTGCGAGTGCCTCACCCGTAGCCTGCATAGTTCCGCCGAGCTTTCTGGTGGCGGCATCGAAGTTTTCAAAAGACCATCTCGGAACCTTTACGGCACAATAATCAATGGCAGGTTCATTTGCCGCTGTGGTAACGCCTGTTATATCGTTTTTGATTTCGTAAAGCTTATATCCGAGAGCAATTTTGGCAGAGACCTGCGCTATGGGATAACCCGTAGCTTTTGAAACAAGAGCGGTAGTACGGTTAAGCTGTGGCTCAACTGCCAAAACCATATACTCGCTGCCATCCGAATTTATTGCAAAACGGACATTGCAGCTTCCTTCAATATTTAAATAATTGGCTATTTTTCTTGCGGCTCTGCGAAGCCTTACGGTTTCGCTGTCTGTAAGAGTCTGCGCAGGAATAACAACAATACTGTCGCCGGAATGAATGCCGACGCTGTCAATATTTTCGGTACTGCTTACGCTTATGCAGTTGCCGAAGGAATCGCGCATTGCGACAAATTCCACTTCTTTATAATCATCGACGCATTTTCTTACGTATACCTCGTTTACGAGAGACCGCTCGGCACAACTGCCGAAGCCTGACAAAATATCATCTGCATTTTCGCAACGTATCGGCTCTGAAAAATCAGGCGTGAATGCCGGACTTATAAGTACGGGAAAACCGATTTCACCGGCGAATGTCACACATTCCGCATCTGTCGGCAACACCTTTGCGGATACATACGGTTCGCCCACATTTTCAAGAGTATCTCGAAGAGCCTGCTCGTTCCTTATTGCCTTTATGGTTTCCGGCTTAATTCCGAGAAGCTTGGTACCGTGCTCATCAAGATAACCGTTTTGTAAAAGCTCAAGGCAAATTTCGAGCCCCGCTTCTCCTCCCGTGGTGCCGATAATGGCATCGGGAATTTCTTTTTCAATTATTTTCTTTACTGTTTCGCCGTTTAATGGCTCAATATAAACTGTATCCGCAACATTTTTATCTGTCATTATTGTATCCGGATTTGAGTTTACCGAAACTACTGAAATGCCCTCTTCCTTCAACGCTCTGCAAACAGATACAGCCGAATAATCATATTCAGAGGAAGAGCCTATAACCACAGGGCCGGCTCCGAGAACAAGTATTTTTGAATATTTATTTTCTGTCATAACTCATTCCCCCATCATATCAACAAAGCGGTCAAATATCCAGGATGTACTGCTGTCGCGGTCGCTGTCCGGTGTAAACTGAACCCCGAAACCGTTGAAATTTTTGTACTCAAGTCCCTCACAGGAGCCGTCGTTGACATTTATCATTGTAATATCGGCTTTATCGGCACTGATGCTCGAAACTTCAACCGAATAACCGTGATTCTGCTCTGTAACCATAAGCTTTCCGGTAGATTTTATAACTACAGGCTGATTTGAGCCGCGGTGCCCCTGCGGCATTTTTTCAATTTTAAAGTCTTCCGAAAGAGCCAACATCTGATGGCCGAGACCTATTCCGAACATCGGAACACCGAGTTTTTTAAACTCCTTGATATTTTCTATAAGCTTTGGGTTATCGTCAGGATCGGCAGGACCGTCGGAAAGGAAAATACCGTCCGGTGAAATGTTCTTTAACTGCTCAGCCGTAAAGTCAGCCGGGACGACGGTCAAACTACATCCTCGTGACAAAAAGCCGTCAAGAGTTCTGCGCGGCGAACCGTAATCAATCACCGCAACATTGCATTTCGGATTTTCCGCCGTGAATTTCTGCGGCTCTTTTACGGTAACAGCCTCAACCGCCCCGGAAATTGTATAATTCTTGATATTTTTAATAAGCACGTCAAAATCATTGAGATTGTCGGTTATAGCACCCTTCATATAGCCTTTGTCGCGGACGGCGCGCGTAAGACGGCGTGTATCAATACCGCTGATTCCTACTATGCCGCACTCTTTTAAATAGCTGTCAAGCGTTTCTTCGCCGAGATCGCCGGTGTCGCACCATTCACGCACAACATAGCCGCTTGCCATTATTTTTGAACCGTTTTCTCTTTTTTCTACGCCTCTGTTGCCTACAAGAGGATAGGTTTGCGCCACTATCTGACCGTAATATGTCGGGTCTGAAAGCAGTTCTCCGTAAGAAGCCGTACACGTATTGAAAACAACTTCTCCTAAAGCTGTTCCCTCTTTACCCATAGAAATTCCGTTAAATACGGTTCCGTCGGCCAAAACAAGGTAAGCCTTTTTATTTTTCATATAAATCACCCTTTATAAAACGGAATTGATTTCGTCCCTCATTCTGATAGCTTCTTTACGTGCGGCAACGGCATAATCTTTTTCATCGAAGCCGCCTTTTTTGTATGCGCACATTATACCTCTTGAGGAATTTATTACGGCTCCGCGTCCGTTCTCATCAAACGCACCTGCAATATCTTTGGCGGCTCCGCCCTGTGCACCGTAACCCGGTACAAGGAAAAATGTGTGCGGCAATTCTTTGCGAAGACTTGAAAGCTGTTTCGGATAAGTTGCTCCGACGACCGCACCGACACACGAGTATCCGTAATCCGTCATAGAATCCTTGCCCCAGTTCTCGCACATTTCACCCATAGTTTCGTAGACGGTTTTGTCGCCGAGCAATCTGTCCTGAAGCTCACCGGAGGATGGATTAGAAGTTTTCACAAGCACAAAAATGCCTTTGTCCTCTTCCTTGCAAATATTTAAAAGAGGATTTATACCGTCGCTTCCGAGATAACCGTTAACCGTGAGGGCATCGGCGGAAAAGCTTTCAAATGTTTTACCGAAAGCCTCTGTTTTACCGATATGTGCGGCGGCATACGCCTCCATGGTAGTGCCGATATCATTTCTTTTACCATCGGTTATTACAAACAGGCCTTTTTCTTTTGCGTAAGCTATTGTGTCATAAAGTGCTTTTACTCCTTGCCACCCGTACATTTCATAATAGGCGCATTGCGGCTTTACGGCCGCCACAACATCGCAAAGAGAATCTATAAGCCCTTTGTTAAATGTCAAAAGCGCATCTGCCGCAGCCTCAAGCGTATCTCCGTATTTCTCACGCGAGTCTTTTTTTATAAACTCGGGAACGTAGTCAAGCTTCGGGTCAAGCCCTGCCACAGTAGGATTTTTCTTTTCGTCAATTGCACGGATAAGTCTGTCAAAAGCCATTTGTCAATCTCCTAAATCATTATATACTATTCTGCCGCTGAGAACGGTCATTTTTACCTTGCCTTGAAGTTCACGGTTTTTAAAGATGCAGTTTTTGGATTTACCGTGAAGCTTATTTATGTCTACTGCAAATTTTTCACTTTCATCTATCAAAATAATGTCCGCAGCACTCCCCTTTTTTAACGTGCCTATCGGTCTGTTTAAAATCTCGGCCGGTTTACACGCCATTTTATCAATAAGCTCATAAAGACTGATAAGTCCAGACGCAACAAGCGCGGTATATGAAGCGGAAAAAGATGTCTCCATACCTATAACACCGTTGGGAGCTTTGTAAAAATCTGCCTTTTCTTCCGGTGAATGAGGCGCGTGGTCGGTTGCAATTACATCTATTACGCCGTCAATAAGCGAGTAGAGAACGGAAAACTGATCCACGGCACTGCGAAGCGGCGGATTCATTCGATAATCCGCATCCTTTAACAAAAGCTTTTCATCGTTAAATATAAAATAATGCGGACAAGTTTCAGCAGTTACATTAAATCCGTTTCTCTTTGCGGAGGCTATAAGAAGTGCTGAATTGCCCGTACTGACGTGACAAATATGCAACCGTGCATTTTTGGGTGCTGACATTAAAAGGGCTGTCTCGCGCGCAGTTCCCACGTCTTCTGCCGAAACCGGTATCTGCGGCATATTAAGGTCTTTTGCAACATCGCATTCATTCACAATGCCGTCGCGTGAAATTGTTTTTTCTTCGCAATGGGCAAAAACAGGCATATCGAGTCTTGCTGCCTCTTTGAGTGCTTCACGCATAAGCTCTGCGGTTTTAACCGGAACGCCGTCATCCGAAAAAGCGCAGCAACCGGCTTCTTTTAAAGCCTGCATATCGGTGAGCTTTTCACCGTTTTCGCCGACGGAAACGGCACCTATCGGAAGAACGTGAGCATCGGCATTAGCCGCTTTTTCAAGTATATATTTTACCGTTTCTGCGTTATCGCATACCGGTTTTGTATTAGGCATGGCGCAAACCGTTGTCACACCGCCCGCCGCCGCCGCACGGCATCCGGAAATTATATCCTCTTTATATTCAAGACCCGGGTCACGCAAATGCACGTGCAAATCAATAAGCCCCGGTGCCAAAACAAGCCCCGAAGCATCAATGATATTATCGGCAGAGCAGCTTAAAGCCTTGCCAAAATCGGCAATCTTACCGTCGACGACAAGAACGTCGCCGACAGTATCAAGCTTTTGTGAAGGGTCTATAACGTGTGCATTTTTAAACAGCAAATTGCCCATAAAAACTCCTTTGATTATTGAGCTTTGGTAGCCTCTGCGGCTTTTGTGGCCTCGGGAGCTTTTGTCGTCTCAGCAACCGCCTTTGTTGTTTCTGCCGGCTTAGTGCTGCCGTCGGTTGTCTTTTTGGTCTCTCCCTCAATCTTGCCATCCTTACTTCCGCCGCCGGAGCAAGATGTACAATAGCCCGGCATATTGCTCTTTGAGAACCAGCCGGTTGCGCGACTCGAACATCCGCTGCCCGCAAGCAAGCCCGTCTTTGTACAATACTCTTTTTGCTCAACAATAGATGAGAATTTTGTAAAATCTTTAGAAGCGAGTCCTTTATGAACTCTGTGCAAAACCTCATCAAATATTTTACCCGCCGGATTGCCCGAAACATAATTCGAAAGCTGCTTAGGAGTATCGCAGCCATACCAAACTGCAGCTACATAATACGGGGAACCTCCGCAGAACCAACGATCCTTATCCTCGGTTGTGGTACCGGTTTTCGCAAACAGTTTCATATTGTTAAGGCCGTAATTGCGCGCGGTAGCTTCACCTGCCGTATCGGTAACAACGGTTTGCAGAAGCTCATTCATAATATCCGCAGTATCCTGAGACATAATCTGATCGCCATCGGTCTCGTCGTGTTGAAGGTATACCATAGTACCGCTTGAATTTGTAACCTTATAGTAACAGTACGGGTCGTAATATTTACCGCCGTTTCCGAAGGTGGCATATGCGGCTGCCATCTGAAGAGTTGATACTCCCTTACTTGTACCGCCTACGGCAAGCGACGAGGCGTTCTTATCAACATCATAAAGATGATCGAGTCTGAATTTGCCGTTGGCATACTTAAAGCTCAATTCATAACCCATCTTTTTAAGAAGCTGCGCCGGTACTGTATTGTAAGACTTACAAATAGCTTTTTGTACGTTTACATACGAATCGGGAGAACCGGGGTCATTACCGTAGTTGACGGGACCCACTCCGCCGTCGCTGTAATAGTGAGGAATACCATAGTTCTTAACTCTTGTGCTCCAATAAGCATATTTTTCCTCTATTGCCGGTGTGTAAACAGAGAGAGGCTTTATTGATGAACCAGGCTGCCTATACGAATTTGCCGCACGGTTAAGTCCGCGGTTTTCGGTCTTTTCTCCAGCTCCGCCTATCATACCGAGCACTCTGCCGCTGTAATCCATAATTGTCATAGCCGACTGAGCATCGGGAACATTTTTATTATAGGACGGGAATGATATTCTGTTTACATATACGTTTTCGAGAATATTCTGAACATTCATATCCACAGCGGAGTAGATGCGAAGTCCGCCCGAATAAATGAGCGTAGACGCCTGCGGCTTTGTATAGCCGTATTTATCCATAAGGTCGGCAATAACTTTTTGAATAACGTAATCGACATAGTAACTCTGAATGGTGGTAGTGGTCTGCTGCTGAGCGCTTGTAAGGTTTTCGCTCGGCACATAGCCCTCACTGTTCGTGAACACCATTGTGTAATTTATCGCTTCATTATACTGGTCTTCTGTTATTTTGCCCTGCTTAAGCATATTGTCAAGACAGACCTTTTGACGTTTTTTGTTTTCTTCGGGATGAATAAGCGGATCATATTTTGACGGAGATTGAGTTATTGCCGCCAAAGACGCACACTCCGCAAGATTAAGGTCCTGCACATTTTTTCCGAAATACTTTTCGGAGGCGGTCTGTACGCCATAACAGCCGTGGCTCATATAGACCGTATTCATATACGCCTCAAGTATGGTCTGCTTGGAGGCATTTTTCTCAAGGTTCAGCGCAGACAGTATTTCATAGAACTTACGATTTACGGTTTTGCCGTTTTCTCCCGTAAGATTTTTAATAAGCTGTTGAGTAAGGGTCGAACCGCCCTGCTTGAAGTGGTATTTAACCGCTGAAGATAATGTTCTGAACCAGTCGACACCGCCGTGATCGTAAAAACGCTTATCCTCAAGTGCAATATACGCATTCGCAAGATTTTGCGGTATAACACTTTCATCCGGATTTTCGCTGTATGTTACCCAAACTCGGTTTTGTTCACCGTGAAGGCGCGAAAGCTCGGTGACTTCGTTGTTGGTGTCATACGCATATATAATTGTGGTTTGATCTTGATTTTCTTTATATTCCTCAAGATTTATCTTACTGTCGCCGTTTACGTAAGACACCATAAACACAAGAAGATATAAGCATACAAAAACCGCGGTAAGCAAAAAGGTAAAAAGAACCGACAACAAAACCGTTGCGCCCTTACTGCGTTTTTTTCTGTTTTTAGGTACTCTCTTTGTGACTGCGCGTCGCTTTTGAGTCATATTTTAAAGTCCTCCGTTTAAAAGATCGGATACGATATAACTATACTGATTTATTGTAACACAAACCGTTGATTATTTCATCATAATTTTGAAAAAATATTATATTTTTCCTATTCTTGTCAAAAATAATATACGGAAGTGAATAAAATGAAAAAAGCCTTACTTAAATGTATCGCCGCATCGGTGGCTGCTCTGACTTTATTAGGTGCCGTAACAGTGATAATTTTAAAATCTCCTAAAAAGAAAAGCAGCTTTACGGAAAGTGAAGGAACTACCGTTGCAGCACTTTACACCATAACCGACTATAACGGTAAAATAGCTTTATTTAAACGCGGATACTCTATGCCGGTGGAAATCTTTGACGTAAATACAAATTCCCTGCCGCAAAGCGACAGGGAGCTTATAATAGTAGGTGTTACGGCTTATTCCGATGAAGAAGCACAAAAGCTTGTAGAGGATTACACAAGCTGAATTTCAATTTTTACACGTTTTTTATCAGAGGGTAATTTTATTTCAAATGTTCCTTTGCTCCGCTCGTTAAAAACGGCTTTTTCTCCGTCAACTGTTACCACATAATTATTTTTGTCATTCATAACAACAAGCATTATGCTGTCTTTACCGTTATAATGCGAAACGTCAGCGGAAAAATGAGTGAAATCGTTTTCGAAGCTGTAATTTTCACAAAAGCTGTCAAAGCCGAGATTAAACGTGCCTGCCTTAAAGTATGCAGAAGCCCAAATGTTCACGGGAGCGGAAAGGCCTCCGAAATTATGAAACCATCCTCCTCTGCCCGTAGTTATCGAAAGCATTTCAAAAGTATAGTACGAATACTCCACCTCACGCTTCCACGAATCGAGCGCGACCTTGGCTATTTTATATGCAAAATCAGCTTCACCTATATCTAACATGGTTTTCCAAACAAACCATTGATGCGAAAACCATACGTTGCCGTTCCAATAGCCGTTAGTGGCATAATATCCGGCCTTCATATTAACGGCACTTATACCGACCTTGCTCATCATCTCATCTTCGCTTTCCAAATGAGACAGAATTCTGCCAGTCTGCTCGTCCGTAGTTATTCCGGCTATAAGAGGATATATACCGTCCATGGTCTTATTCATATTTTCGCCCGAATCAGAGCGCAGCTGTTCTTTTGCTTCGCCGTTTTCATCGTGAATTACATATGAGTAATACCCCACCTCATCATCCCACGCATATTTCTGAAGCCCATTTGATATTCTCTTTATATCTTCCGAATAGACTTTTACATCTTCGGATTTACCGAGATGTTCAGCTATCACAGAGAGAAGCTTTGCCGTCCTTATAACTTGTGAAGAAGAAATACACGGTGCGGTTTTAAGCTGCAAATTATTTTTGTACATCAGAACTTGAGGCGGAAGATCGTCCATACCGGAGCAATTGTAAAAATACTCAAATGTAGTTGTTAGACCGCTCTTAAATTTAGCGGTGGTTGAACCGTTTATTTTTCCCGCAAGGAAATCATAAAACATCTTTGCTCGGTCGTAATAATCATACAGCTCGGATTTATCAGATGTTTTTTGGAGCATTTCATAATATTGATAAAGATGGACGGGCACAGGAGAACCATGCAGCAAAAACGCATAGTCCTTATTATCCTTATCGCTCAAATACAAATCGAGGATATAATCCGCTATTTTCGGTGAAAATTCAAGCATATCAAGCCCTATAAAGCCCGAATCCCATGTGTAAAAGGAATCCCACCTCTTGCCGGGAGTGTGATGTATAACATATTCTCCGTGATGATAAAGCGGATACACGGTGTTTTGGAACATTGCAGCTCGCAAAAGGCGGTTTGAAAACTCATATTTTTTTCCGCTGTCATTATAGCTTAGCTTTTCAACCGAGCCGGACGCCGATAAATAGATCTTTTCATAATCTTCCGGCGTTTCATATTCTGCACCGCCATACGAAATAACCGCATATTCGGTATGACTTTTCCCCGGCTCTATGTACAAGGTGTGGACAAGAGTATTCTGATAGTATCCCTCGTCGCTGTGTTTCCAACTGAATTCTCCGGAAAAAGTTTCCATCATATTGTCAAAGCTTTTATCCGGTTGAGATATACGGGGAGTCGGTACATCCTCAAGACAGCCGGAGGGTATGCTGCGAAGTCTTGTTTCATCATTAAATGTTCTTAAAACAAAGGGCTTTTCAACGCCCTCGTATTTTATCTCAACGGTTTTACCGTTTATTTCGTCGCGAACCTTAACATCCGGGACAAAATTATTCTTTTTTGCTTCAACTAATATTTTATTGGTTTCGTATTTTTCGCATATTGCAAAGAAATCAAATTCTATGCCGCCTTCGCCCTCAGAAACGAGAACGAGAGTATAATCCCCTTTATCCACATTACCTATCGGTATCGTGATTTCACCCATATCCTGCGCAGGCGGAAACACAACGTTGTCACCGTTCACGGTAAAAGCCGAAGACTTATTATCAACGGTACGGTATCTGACATATAAAGCAGCATCTGAAAAGTTTAAATCATTTTTTATTTTATATACGATTTTGTCGCCTTTTTCTTCTCCGAGACGCGGATATTTCGGCAATATATATCGGTTGTCGTCACGGTCTCCGAGTCCTCTGTGCGAAGTAAAGCGATCATCAAAGAACTCGCCTTTATGCATGGCGTCCATAGTTTCATTATCCCACGGACGGCTTGTTTTATATGTAAACTCGCTGTAATCAAGCGCGTCAAACATAAGCGATTTATTGGGAAGAGAAACTCTGTATGATGTTAAAAACGGAAATTGCAGCGAAGAGAAATAATTGACAAGGCAATTTTGCATAAGCTCTGAATTATTGAAAATCTCTGTCCTGACAAGCACACTCTCATCGCTGAGTTTGGTAAAAGAAACGTCGGAATAAATAACATCCTTCCACTCCAGGTCCTGTCTGTAAGAATAAAAAGAATAATCACTTTTTACATCCCAAGGATGCACACCTACCGGTATAGTCACATTCGGAGCCTTGGCATCGGTATTTGAAACTGCGGGAAGCGAAATAAAATCAAACCTGACGCCTTTCTCCGTTTCGTGCTCTGTGACTCTTGACACACCGCTGTACTTTTTTGAATAAGGCCCCCATTTAGGCATTACTTCTGACATTTTACTCATAATTCTTACATAGCCTTTCCATTTACAGAATAAAAACCAATCGCTGCAAACATTACAGTTCCGTAGAAAACACGCTGATATTGTATCAGAAAAAAAGCTCTAATTCAAGAAAAAAAGAAGTCGCAAAACATAGTTTCTGCGGCTTCCTTTTGTTTAATTAAATAAAAGCTTATTTATTTTTCTGTCTTTCTTCAATGTCGGATATCATTTGCACGCGACGTGCGTGTCTTCCGCCCTCATAAACACCGGAGAGCCAAGTGTCAACAATCATAAGTGCAAGGTCAAGGCCGACAACTCTTGCACCGAAAGCCAAAATATTGGTATCGTTATGCTGCCTTGAAAGAAGTGCCGAATATGGCTCACTGCAAACTACCGCTCTGATACCGTTAACCTTATTTGCCGCAAGAGAAATACCAACACCTGTACCGCATATAAGTATACCCTTGTCAAATTCCTTTGATGCTACCGCGTTTGCCACAGCCTCACCGTAAATCGGGTAATCGGTACGCTCGGTGCTGTTCGTTCCGAAATCCTTTACCTCTATACCCTTTTCTTTCAGGTGAGCAATAACCTTGCCTTTAAGTTCGTATCCTACATGGTCGCTACCTATTGCTATTTTCATATTAAAACCTCTTTCAATATTCCGTTATACAGCTCGACAGCACCGAAAAATCGGTGCTGTCTGAGCTTGGGAGTTAGGGAGTTCGTTTATCTAATAAACGGATGGAAAACACCTTTTTAGCTATCCTTTGTAACTATATAAGAATCAACCGGGATAGTTTCGGGAGTAGCATTAGCATCAATTGCTTTGCCCGCTTTTACTGTCTCAACCATCGTTTTAAGTGAAACAGCACCGATTCCCGCTGAGTCCTGAGCAACCGTTGCTGAAAGCTCGCCTGCTTTTACGCTGTCTATGGCTTCGGCTGCACCGTCTGTACCTACTACCATTATCTGACCGAGCTTGTTAGCGTTTTTAACTGCCTGTAAAGCACCGAGAGCCATGGTATCGTTGCAGCAATATATAGCCTTAAGATTCGGATATTTCTGAATCATTGAAGCGGCAGTATCAAGAGCCTTCTGTCTGTCCCAGTCAGCCGGCTGAGAAGCAACAAGCTTGAATGCGCTGTTTGCGGTAAATGCATTTGTTGCACCGTTCTTTCTGTACTCACCGGATGCGTTGCCTGCCTTACCTTCGATTATTGCAACCTCGCCGCCGTTCTTTAACTGTTCCATTATATAGTTTGCGCCTTTTTCACCGACTTTTTCGTTATCGGTTGTAGCAAAAGCTATAACACTTCCGCCGGCATTCTTAAGGGTATCCATATCAATCTTTTCATCAATATTCATTACATAAATACCCTTTTTGTTTGCCTCAACTATACCGTTAATAAGGTTAGTCGGGGAAATCGGTGCAACACCTATGGCCTTGTAGCCCTTGGAGATGCAGTTTTCAAGAATTTTAAGCTGACCCTCGGTATCATCCTCGGATTGCGCGGCGAAAATGTCAACGGTTACGCCGAGTTCTTTAGCTTCCTTCTCTATTCCGGCTTTCATATTTGCCCAGAAATCGTTAGAAAGCGGTTTAAGAATGATTGCGTATTCTGCGGTTCCGGAAGAAGAGCCCGAACCGTCGGTCGTTTTCTTGTCGTCGGTCTTACTTCCGCAACCAGCGAAAACAATGCCGATAACTACCGTCAATGCCATAACGATACTTAAAATTTTCCTTTTCATAATAAATTCCTCTCTCTTTTTTACTTATTTTTTCAGCAGTCGAAACTACTGTTTAAGCTGATGCCATGCAAAGTCTCCACTCCCGTAAACTCCGCTCTGTTGTGTATGCTCCGAAAAAAGGATTCTGAGATTTTTTTCGGGGTAAGGCTTTCGTGTATGAAAGTGTACCGAATCTATCAAAATGTCCTTCGGAAAACTCTTCATATATACCACTCCGCCGGCGATTATAATATAATCGGGATCAAGTATGTTGACTTCGGTAGCTATAGGAATGGCAAGATCTTTAACATACTTGATTATTCTCGGATCGTCGCCGTGTTCGAAAAAAACATTTTTTATATCGGTTCCGGGAAAAAACTCCGCGGTAATCTTTTCAAGATATTTGCCTGAGCAAATTACTTCGCTGCACCCGACATTTCCGCACGTACACTTTTCCTCAATATTCGGAAACGGTATGTGCCCGAGCTCTCCTGCCGCTCCGTTGCGTCCGCAGTAGAAGCTGCCGTTTAAATAAATGGCATTTCCAAAGCCGGTTCCGATATAAAAGCCGAGAACAGTAGAATCTTTCGGAAGACCCAATGTAACAATATCATTTTGAAGAAGAAAATTTACATCGCGGTCAACATATACGGGTATGCCAAGCTTTTTGCTGAGCGTATCTCCGAACGGTATATTATCAAATCCCTTAAGATTAGGAGTGGATATAACAGTCTTTTTATCCTTGCTGACCATGGACGGCAATCCAATTGCTACCGCTTTTATCGAATCGGCCGCGTTATATCTTTTCACATAATCCGAAATGTTAAGATACAGGGTCTCGATTACATCGCCTTTGTCAAAAATTCTGCTTGAATTTTTTTCGAAGTTGATAATTTCACCGTCACGGCCGACCATTCCGATGCGAAAGTTTGTACCGCCGATATCTATACCGATTGTAAAATCCAATGGTCGGTCACCTCCTTTAAAATTTGCTTTGAATACTATGCTCCTGTTGCTGTACGAAATTCTTCTCTCATTATTTCCCAAGCCTTTTTAAGGTCTTTGTCCTTTGAGAAAAGTCCGGACGAGCCTACAATAAAGACCTCGGCTCCGGCTTCGTAAAGCTCCTTAAACGTCCTCTGATTGCAGGAACCGTCAATCTCGATTAAAAACTTATAACCGTATTTTTCTTTAAGCTCCTTAGCTTCTCTGATTTTGCCGAGCATTTCTTTTATAAAAGGCTGTCCGGCAAATCCGGGATCCACCGTCATAATTGTAAGCTTATCTATGCGGTCAATATATTCTCTGATATAAGAAAGCGGAGTTGCAGGATTCAAAACCACACCTTTTTTGCATCCTAATGCTTCGATTTTATTCATAATACGGAAAGCATCGGTGTTTATAGTTTCGGCGTGCGGACAAATATAGCCTGCTCCGTTTTCCGCCAGAACTTCAATATAATCATCGGGATCGGTGACCATAAGATGGCAGTCAATAGGCTTTTTGGCGATTGTTGAAAACACCTTTACGAAGTCCGGAGACAAAGTGATGTTTTTCACAAAATGTCCGTCCATTATATCGACGTGATAGAGGTCACATCGCTCATTTAATATTTCCGCCTGATTTTTAATATCAAGAAGATCCATACACATGAGCGACGGGTTAAACATAGGTTCCATAAAAATACCTCCTTTAAGCTGCACGGTTATTTTTTGTTAGCTACGAATCGGTCAAGAGCAACGGAGCCGATGATAAGAGCGCCCATTACAACCTGCTGAAGCGTACTCGAAAGTGAAAGTATATTCATACCGAAGTTAATAACGCCGATGATAAGACCGCCCATTACAACTCCGAAGATCTTACCCTTGCCTCCGAAGAAGCTGGTTCCGCCGATAATCGAAGCGGCTATTGCATAAGTCTCAAAGCCTGTTGCCGCTGCCGGCTCTGCCGAGCCTACACGACCGAGAAGAACCACACCGGCTATACCGGCGCAAATACCGGAAATAATGAAAACTATAAGAGTATGAAGATTTACGTTTATACCCGAATACCAAGCGGATTCTTTGTTTCCGCCGAGCGCATAGATATTACGACCAAGCTTCGTTTTTTTAGTGAGAAACGCAAGGATCAAAGCTACAATAACCGCTATTATCGCAACAAGAGGAATGCCTATAACAGATTTTGAAATAACTCTTGTAAAACTTGCCGGGAAGCCGTAAACCGCGCTTGAATTTGAGATTATAAGCGTAACGCCGCGATAAATTGCCTGTGTGCCAAGCGTAATGATGAACGGATGAAGTCCTGTAACATTTACAAGGAGCCCGTTAAGGAAACCGAGGAATGCACCGAGCAAAATTCCGAGAAGAACAGCAACTATCGGGTTTACCCCTGCCACCATTAACTTTGCCATACACATTCCGGTCAGGGCTACCACAGATCCTACTGAAAGATCGATGCCGGCAATAAGAATTGCAAAGAACTCACCCATTGCAATAAGTATATTTACCGAGCTCTGTGCCAAAATCTGAGGTGCCGTAGAGCTTGAGAAAAAGTATGTTGGTTTTAGTATGGCCAAGACGGCAAGAAGGATTATAAGAATACCAAACGTACCGTACTTCTGCCAGATCGTGTTAAAGGTTAATTTTTCTTTTTTTAATGTTTTAGACTGTGACATTTTAATTAGTCCTTTCTTTAAGGTCGGCAGTTGAAGCCATAATTATTTTTTCTTCTGTTGCGTCTTTATGTGGGAAGGTTTGTACGATCTTACCCTCACGGAAAACCGCTATGGTATCACACACCGACAAAAGTTCCGGAAGCTCTGATGATACAACAAGTACGCCCTTACCCTCATCGGCGAGCTTACGCATCAAAGTGTAAATCTCGCTTTTAGAACCAATGTCGATTCCCTTTGTAGGTTCATCAAAAATAATTATTTGAGAATCTGCGGCAAGCCATTTTCCGAGTATGACTTTTTGCTGGTTGCCGCCGGAAAGCTCTGTTATATTTTGATCAACTGAAGCGCATTTTATATTCAGGTTTTTCTTTTGCTCCTCTGCACATTCCTTTTCAAATTTATCGTTTGTAAGACCTATGGTGCCTTTTCCCTTTGAAGTCTTGATAAACGGAAGAATCGAAATATTCTGCTTAATATCAAAGTTATAAAAGAAGCCTGTCTCACGACGATTTTCGGTTACCATTGCAAGACCGTTCTTTATGGCGCTGTAAGGACTATTGATTTTAACCTGTTTGCCGTGAATGAATATATCTCCTGCCGAGCGAGGCTCAGACCCGAATATTGCATTCATCATTTCACTTCTGCCGGAACCGACAAGTCCCGAGAATCCGAGGATTTCACCCTTATGAAGTTTAAACGAGACATTCTTAACCTTTTGATCCTTACGGGACAAATTACGAACCTCAAAAATGACTTCTGTATTCTCGTAGGTATCGGGAGCATCCTCATGCTGATAAGTATTCTGAATTTTTCTTCCTACCATCATGGTAACGAGATCGTCTGCCGTAACACCTTTTACGTCTCTCGTGCCAACGTAAGCTCCGTCTTTCAGCACCGACACCCTATCGCCTATTTCAATAATTTCACCGAGCTTGTGAGAAATAAAGACTATTCCCTTGCCCTCTTCCTTAAGCTGACGAACTATCTTAAACAGATGATTTACTTCCTCACTTGTCAAAGACGCAGTAGGCTCATCCATTATGATTACTTTACTGTCGGCGGCAAGTGCCTTGGCTATTTCAACCTGCTGTTTTTCGGAAATACTTATATCCTCAACAAGAGTTTTGGGGTCTCGTTTTAATCCTACCTTCGAGAGCAGCTCTTTTGCACGCTCATTCATATACTTATAATCTACGACCTTAACAGGGCCGTATTTTTTCATCGGCAACTTACCGACAAAAAGGTTTTCCTGAATTGAAAGTTCGTTTATGACGCTCAGTTCTTGGTAAATTACGCTGATGCCATTTTCGGCGGAATCCTTGGGAGTTAGCCTTTTATAGCTTTTTCCTCCGACAATTATTTCTCCCTCAGTGGGCTGATAAACGCCGCTGAGAATTTTCATAAGTGTCGACTTTCCGGCGCCGTTTTCACCGAGCAGCACATGTACTTCGCCGGGCTGTATGTCAAATGTTATATCTTTAAGTGCCGTTACGCCCGGAAACTTTTTAACGACGCCCTTCATCTCAACTAATGCGCTCATTTTTTCCTCCTTGAAGTCTATTATTTTCACATATTAGTTGTATCCGTATGTGAATAGTATATACATTTTATTGGGTAAAGGTTTACTCAATTTCCCAAAATATGCGGGAAATAATATTTCCCGTTTGCATATGTTAGCTGATTTTTTATGCGGTTGTTCTTTTAACAAGCTTTACGGGAATAACATAAATATCATTTTTGTTTTTTATCTCATTATTCTCGATTAGATTTAAAAGAGTTTCAACTGATTTTTTACCGAACATATCGGTATCCTGCTGTATTGTGGTTATCGGCGGATCGCATATCTCTGACAGAGTAATATCATCAAATCCGACGATCTTGCATTTTTCAGGCACAGATATTCCGGAATCCTTAAGCGCCTGCAAAGCACCGAGTGCCATCATATCGTTATTGCAAAAAATTCCGTCAAACTTTTTGCCGTCGGCTATGACTTTTTTTATCGCGTCATAAGATGAAGCGTAACTGACATCCGTTTTTATAACATTTCCCTCGTTAAGCGGCAAAGAATACTTTTTGTGAGCGTCAACATAACCTTTATATCTGTTTCGTGTGGTAGAATAATAGTTTTTGTCGCTCAGCATCAATATATCCTTACAGCCATCCTTTATAAGAGCCTCCGTAGCTAAAAAACCGCCCATCTCATTATCTGATATTATAAGGGTACCCGCATGCTCAGGCCGACGGTCTATGTGAACTACCGGTATTTTATAATCTTTATATATCTGCTTAACATCGCTCTTTGTACTGATATAGATTATACCGTCAACGTCTTTAGCGGCAAGCGAAGAAATATGCTTGTCCTCTGTGCTGCTGTCCTCGTTAGAGTCGCACACAAAAACGGTATAGCCTTTTTGCAACAGAGACGTCTCTATGGAACGGATAATCTTAGCAAAGAATTCATTTGTTATGTCAGGAACAATAACACCGATGCTCTGCGTTTTATTGGTTCTGAGCCCTTTGGCATTAAGATTTACCTTGTAGCCGTACTTATTAACAATATTCATAACTTTTCTTTCGGTCTCTGAGGAAAATCTGCCGTTATGATTTAAAACGCGCGAAACGGTGGCGATGGACACACCGGACATTTCGGCAATCTCAACCATTGAAATTTTCCCTTTCAATTCAAATACCTCCGAAAAATTATGCAATCGTTTGCTAAGTTTGTAACAAATAACGGGTAATCGTTTACCCTACGCCCATAGTTTACTTCCGGTTACAGCAAAAGTCAACTCTTTTTTTGCAGAAAAAATATCTTTGTCAGAAGTGCTTAATTCTTCATATTGCACATTGGTTAAAAAGTAAACTTCAAATTGCAAACGTCAAATTTGCGGCTCTCCGTTTGTGCATTTTCACACAAAAAAACGCGTTGCTCTAAAATAAGCAACGCGTTTTTAAAAGCAATTATTTACTTGTTTTTACCAAACACCTTTTGGAACCAATTTTGTTTACTGCTTTCTGCCTGAGTATTAACCTCCGCAGCCTTTTCAATACTCGGTGTTTTCATAACGAACATTACGCTTGACTCTATACCGTCGGCAACCGAAGAGTAAATCTTATATTCTTTACCGTATTCAATCATTTTGGTGGCTTTCTGTAAAAGCTCATCGGAATTATCGGTAAGCACACCATATTTTTCAAGCTTTGATGCAAAATCAGCCGCGCTGACGGAATTCATCAGATTTGTTATCTTTGTCATATTGTCTTCATTTAACAGAGTGCTGAGACTGTTAAGAAGCTCCTGGTTGCTATCAAGTTCGCCCTGGATATCCGAAATCTTACTCATGGTATCAGGCAAATTATCTATTGCAGCCTGTACCTCCGGATCCTGCATATCGTTTGATAGACTCTGAAGAAGCGGAAGTGCGTCTTTAAACTCACCTGAAGCCGACGGAAGAAGGCTTAAGAACTGCTGTACATTGGGGTCGGAAAGCAGTTTTATCATCTTCTGGAGGTCGGAATTACTTGATGAATCGAGAAGAGTTTTAAGCGTTTCTATATTTTGCGGAGTAAGGTTCTTGGAAAGAACATCAATAAGAGGCTTATTACTCTCATAAAGCGATGTTGCATCATTTATCATCTGTGCAAGCTCGCCAAGCTTGTCGGGATTTGACATAAGAGTCGATAAGACGTTATTGGGATCTATTGACTTAATCGAGGATTCAATTTCCTTGAGCTGATTTAGGCTTGATTTTAAATCATCAACGCTTGAAGGAACAGCCATATTATTACTTACTGCCGAAAGAGGAAGGACCGCAAAATACATATTTGTAAGTTCAAAATCCGTTACATCGGCGGTAATTGTAAAGTTATCGTTAAAGGTGATATCGGCAGCGTCCTTGAGAGTTTTGGAATCTAAGCCAAGCGTCTCGTTAATTCCGGGGAAGCCGGCCACCACTGCTACTTCCTTTGAACCGTCTCCCTGAGAAATGCCGTTTTCCACTTTTACGTTTTGGAAGTTGGTTTCGGGAAGAATCATACCGCCGACGGCAAGCACGGGATTACAAACCTTGACATCCTTACCGTTGATTTTTTCGGTTTTAAAGATGTTGTTTGTCATCTGTATTTCTATCTTTACCTTACCGCTCTTGCCGGCAAGCTCGGAGGCGGCTATTTCTTCATCATTAAGATAGTATTTAATAGAGATGCTTACAGGAAGCGTCTTATTGCTTGTGCCGCGATAATAAAGGTCGGTAGTCGGCATATTCCAGAACAAGCCGCCGTCCTTAAAATAGGGTTCGGTATCACTCTTAACATTTGTTACATTTTCAAGGTCCGTAACATCTCTGAGGTAAACCTCGGGGGTGTCGGTGTGAATCCAATCGGTAACGGATATATTTTGAACCGCACCGGAGTTATCAAGTGTAGCGTAAACCGTTTCGGTTTTTTTATAATTATTGATTCTGTTTGTGTAAATAGTTTCCTCGGTCTTTTTATCAACCTCGGCTACCGTGTCGTCGTCCTTTTTGGACGAGCAACCGGTAAAGGTGACACAAAGCATTGAGAAAACAAGCAAAACACAGATTATACTTTTGATTTTATTTGTGTTTTTCATTTTGCTGCCTCCGATTTCTTAGCCTTGACGGCTTTTATTTTTGCCTTTGATTTCTTAAATTTTTCTTTCGGCATTGTCCGCCAATTAAACGAAGTTTTGTTTATGAGGTTTTCACAGATATAAAGTATGGGCGGCAAAGTACAGATTATTATAAACGCACTTATGATTGCACCGCGTGCAAGCATACCGCAAATGCTCTTGACTATCTCTATATCGCAAATCAGATAAACACCGAAGGTCGCAACAAAGAATACCATTGCGCTTTGGAAAATCGAACGGTCGGATTCGTTGGCAGCCTTTCTGATGGCTTCATCCTTAGACAGACCCTTTCTCAGTTCTTCACGGAACCTCGAGGTTATGAGTATAGCATAGTCAACCGTTGCACCGAGCTGTACGCAACCGATTATTGTAGGCGCAATAAACGGTATCGTCTCGCCGAATACAAACGAAAAACTCTCGTTTATAAATATTGCTATCTCTATCGACGCAACAAGTATTACAGGTATTGATATTGACTTGAAGATAATCGCTATAAGTATAAATATTGCCGCGACGGAAATTATATTGGTTATTATAAAGTCTCGGTTTGTTACATCAACAAGATCCTTAGTCATAGCACCCTCGCCTGTCAGATAACCGTTCGGGTCATACTTCAATACAATACTCTTCAGCGTATCTATCTGTGCATTTTCTTCATCGGTTGCCGTAGCGTAGCTTGTATTTACCATCATAAGCTGATAACCGTCTTTAATGCAAATATTACGAATATCATCGGGAATCATATCGGCGGGTATTGCAGAACCTAAAAACTCGTTCATTGCAACTACGTTTGTTATACCGTCAACATCTTCAATTTCCTGCTCCATAGCTTCAAGCTTCTGGCTCGGTATATCATCGCTTACTATAATGAAATGTGTAGTTGCCATATTGAATTTATCTTTCATTTCGTGAAGTGAAACGATAGACGCGAGGTCGGAGGGAAGAGCCTTATCCATATTGTAGTATACATTAACGCTCTTCGAAGCTCCGTATGCGGGAATTATAAGAAGAAGGAAAATTATTGCAATTACACGGCGATGCTTAAGGGTGAATTCATTAAGCTTGCCGAAATGAGGAACCAAACTCTTATGCCTTGTCTTTTCGATTTTATCGTCAAGCAAAAGTATAAGTGCCGGAAGGAATGTAACAACCGTGATAACACCGAGCAATACGCCCTTTGCCATTACAAGACCTATGTCAAGACCGAGCTTGAAGCTCATAAAGCAAAGCGCGAGGAAGCCGAATACCGTAGTCAATGAGCTGCCTGCCAGCGATACAAACGTACTGCTTATTGCCGAAGCCATTGCCATGGTTCTGTCGTCATTATGCTTGCATTCCTCTTCGTAACGGTCCATAAGGAATACCGAGTAGTCCATGGTAACGCCGAGCTGCAGTATAGCCGCTATACACTGTGTAATATATGATATTTGCCCGAAGAAAATGTTTGTACCCATATTATATACAACCGCGGTACACAGTGCCATAAGAAGCACAAACGGCAAGACATACGATTTCAGGGTAAACATCAAAACGATAAGAGCGAGCACTATTGCAATAACTACATACAGCGGAGCCTGCGCGTCGGCAAGTGCCTTAGTATCATACATTATTGTGGAAACACCGCTCATAAACATATTTTTGTTCATACATTTACGTATGGACTTTATAGCATCCATTGTTGACTCGGAAGCGCCGCCCTGCGTAAATTGAACCATCATAAGTGTGGCATTACCGTCTTTACTGTAAAAGACATTCTTTAAGTCATCGGGAAGCATATCCTCGGGAATCGATATATCAGCGATATCGTCGACCCACATAACATTGCTTACTCCGTCGATTTCGGAAATTTCTTCCTTCAGCTTGACAGCGGTTTTTTGATCCTCGTTTTCAATAACAACAATGGCACTTGCAGCGTTATTGAATGTTTTATCAAGGATATGCTCGCCCTGTACCGAATTAAGGTCTTCCGGCAGATAAGACAAAATATCATAGTTTACGAATGTGTTAAGATAACATATTATCGACGGTATCAATAATATAAGGCAAACTATAAGGACTGTTTTGGGGTGTTTTGCAATTCCCCTTGCCATTTTGTCTATCATCGTATTTCCCCTTTGCTATAATAATTTACTAAGCTAACATTTTTTTGACGGCCAGATGAATTTCCGGTCGTATTTCTTCTATAGTGAACGGAGATCTCGAAAGAATGGCATTCGAAGCGGTTGTAAATATCATTGTAGAAACGAGTAACAACAGCTTCTTGGCATTCTCGGGAGGATTTCCGAGTTTAACTATTATATCTGTAAGATAATCAAAATCGAGTTTGATGTTATCGTCGCCGTTATCGATTATCAGCGAATACAATATTGAGCTTTTTTCGCTTATCACGGAAAGCATTTCTTTATTTTCGATCATATAATCTATAATTGCGTCAACAAAAAATGTGAGCTGATCGACAGCCTCCATTTTGTTATCGGTGTTTATATTTTTCATCTGCGCTATAACAGACTTTATAATCGCTGCGCTCTTATAAAGAATTATCTGATCCATAAGGTCGTATTTATCATGAAAATAGAGATAAAACGTGCCCTTTGCCACGCCTGCACATTTGACAACTTCATCTATCGGGGTGGTATTTATACCGTTTTTTGCAAATAGATTATATGCGGCTTCTAAAATTTTATTACGTTTTTTAAGCTTGTTTTCTTCCACACTCGGCATTTTACACTATCTCTTTCGGTTGAATTTCTGAGGCTTAACAGAATTTTATCATCCACCGCAAATTAAAGTTCTGCGCTCTTTAAAATGACCGTTAGTCACTTTTTACATTTCAAAATGCTACTCCAAAAATGACCAACAGTCAATAATTTATTTTAATTGTTAACAAACTGTTCACAAACGTTGAATTTGTATACATAAACGCTAATCATTAAATTTATTGTTTGTGCATTTTGCCAGACAGCTTGATTTGTAATAATTTACAACATAAAAAAACAGAGCACGGAAAAACCGTACTCTGTTCGATGCAAAATGCAGATTATTCGCCCTTCATATCAAGGAGCTTAACCTTGCCCTCATAGGATTCCTGAGAAACCTTGATAGAATCGGTTATAGCAGCCTCAATGTCGTCATCCTCAACGCCGAGGTCACGGGTGTACTTATCAGTTATGAAGAGATCATAGTCCATAATGTAGGGAAGCTGAAGCGGATCCATACCGGAATCAATGCCTCTCTTCTTATAATCTTTAACAATACCGTACATACCGAGCTTCATCATAAACGGAGGTATGCCGACAATCTTTCTGTTATGCATTCCGCGAGCCTCATATACAATACCGAGGAATTTATCCCACTTCATATTGTACATGCTGATCGGAATAGCCTCAAAGCCTTTGGCACCCTCTTTGGTTGCGGCACCGGCAATAGCCTGACCAACCTGACGGCAAGTAAGCATTGCTGTGCCACCCTTCGGATAAAGGGTGAAAGGAAGCTTGTCCATACCGGAAATCTGCTCAATAAGAACAGTCCAAACAGGTCTTCTGCCCGGCTGAGTACCGAATATGTAAGGAAGCTCAAGAACTGCTACGCTGAAGTTGTCATCGCAAGCCTTTTTACAAACATCTTCCTGAATAAGACGAGATTTGAAGTAGGGGTTTCTCTCTTCAAGATTCATATCAGGCTTGATTTTAGAAAGATATGAGAAGTAAGAACCAAGAACAACAGCTCTCTTAACGCCTGCTTTTTTGCAGAGCGGGAAGATTCTCTCAAGCGGAGCAATGTTGTATTTGTAGTAATAATCCATTACGGGCGCCGGGAATTCTTTTCTCTCGTCAACGCCTGCTGCGAAGATAAAGCAATCACAGCCTTCGAGCATCTGCTCAATTTCCTCATCCGTCTTCTTGTTGATATCGCCGAAAACGAGTTCCATTTCCTTCGGAATGGGAGCTCCCTCCGGAAGAGGCGGAAGAGCAACGCTCTTTACCTGGTGACCTCTCTTAATGAGAGTCGTGGCAGCTTCACAGCCGAGAAGGCCTGTACCGCCGATCATAAAGATTTTCATAGCAATTCTCCTGTCTAACTATATATTTTTGCTAAATTAAAAACTAAATCAGTCCTTGAATACGGGGTCAAAGAGCGGAAGCTTTGAAATCTTCATAACGCTGCTGAAAATATGGCCGCCGAGTACCGGCATAAGTCTGCCGAAATAATTCATAAATGCAGCGTCAAAGCCATGAACGCCGAGCGGACGTCTTGTTCTGATGTCATGCATTATCATCTTTACCATTCTGTCGCAAGAGGTGCTGACAGCATTGAGCATCTTCTGACCCTTTGCGTCGGAGGCATCCTGACTTCTGAATATATCTGTCTTTGTAAAGCCGGGGCAAACTATGCCGACATAGCATTTGCCGCGAAGCTCTTCTCTGAGTGATTCTGAAAGAGACTTAAGAGCAGCCTTACTTGCGGAATATACCGAAGTACCTGCAAGAGACATAAGAGAAGCCGAGCTATCAATGTTGATGATTCCGGGAGTCTTTGACTTGAGAATCATCGGAAGAAGCGTATGTATCGAATAAACCGCCGAATAGAAATTGATATTCATAGCCTTTTCAATATCAGCCATTGAATAATGTTCAAATCTGTCGAACTTCGGCAAAATCCCCGCATTATTGACAAGTATGTCGGGATGAATGTCATTATCCTCAAGGTACTTTGCAAAATCTATCCAATTTTGCTCAACCGATACGTCAAAAAGCTTATAGCTGAATTTTTCGGCATTGGGACCGAGCTCCTCAACTACCTTTTTCATTTTTTCCTCACTGCGAGCGATACCGATAACGGTGCAACCATGATCAACGATAAGGGATTCGGCAATTCCCTTGCCCATACCGCCTGACGCGCCGGTTACGATAACGGTCGTATTGTTCATCCAATTTTGATCCATAACTCTCTCCTTTGGAATATTGAATTTTTATTCACTCGTATTATTGTAACTCAAAGGTAAATATATTTCAATAGTTAGTTGTCTCAAAATTAACAAAAATATGCACAAATTTTAAAGAGTCGACGTATTTTTGTTAAACTCAGTCCAAATCTACATCCTTTTTATTATCGGCAAGTCCGTGATTATATATTTTTCGATTGTCAAGTGCCCAAAGCCGGCCGGAGAAATCATCCTCTTTAAGCGGTGTAATTGCCTCATGTATCTGATATACTCTCGCATCCATAAGGTCAAGCTCAGAGAGAAGCTCTGCCTCAAGAAAGAGAGGTCTTACCGCTGCCCCGAATTCCGGCTCGCCGTGATGAGACAAAATCATATGCTCAAGCAGCATTTCACGTTTTTTATCAGTTCCGAGCTTGTCGGCTGCCTCTCGTACCATCATAGCACCCATAACAAGGTGTCCTATAAGATTGCCCTCTACGGAATATCCGTTCGCAAGCCCTGTTTCCCCCACGTTAAACTCAAGGGTCTTGGCTATATCGTGAAGAATGGCACCCGACAGCAAAAGATCTTTATCCACAAACGGATAAACCTCGCATACGCCCTCGCAAAGCTTCACAATAGACAGAGTATGCATTAAAAGCCCACCGCGTATGGCATGGTGTAACTTATATGCCGCCGGCCATTTCAAAAGCTTTTCTTTGTTTTCTGTAAAGATTGTACCGACAAGCTTTTTCAAATCCTCATCTGAAAAAGCGTCTATTGTCTCCGAGATCTTATTATACATATATTCGCCGGTGTACCCCGCGTGCCTGACATAATCGGTAATATCCACATTATCCTCGGGTGTTACTTTACGCATTTTTTCAACGCGCAGCTGATCGGCACCGTTATACTGTGATATTGTACCGCGAACCTTGACAAACATATCGGTTTCAAATTTTCCGTGTGTATTTTCATTGTAGTCCCAAAGCTTTGCGGAAATTTCGCCGTCGTTGTCGGAAAGAATCATATCAAGATATGCTCCGCCTCGTGAGCTTGTCTTTTTTTCACATTTTGTCAGTATTCCGAACCCGTCAACAAGACCGTTATTGTTAAGCTGAGTAAAATTCATTTGTTTTCTCCGTTCTTCTCTTCTGTCTTTGCTTCGATAACATAATCGTCCTTTGTATCTTTAACAAACTTATTAAAGCTGTATGTGCCCCACATATCCATAACACCGTTGAAAACAAAGCAGATACCGATAAAGCGGAACGCAAACATAGCAGTTTCAAAAGGTCTTATCGCCATAATGAGTCCGAGCACAATCGCTACAACGGCGAAAAGCAGCGACAGCCACCACATCGGAAAATGATTGCGAGCAAGCATTACGGCACGTTGGATATTGATAAGTCCGTCAATTATGGCGACTATACCGAAAATGAACGGAATTACAGAGTAAACAACGTTTTGCTTAAACATAAGGAAAATGCCTATTGCGGCAATTATAATGCCGCTGACAAGAGTTATAGAAAACAGCGACGAAACAGAACGGCATGAAAAGAATTTAATTACGAGATAAATACCCGCAAGAACAAAAAGACCGCCGAAAAGATAACATGCCACTTTAGCTATCTGTTCGGGAAAAATCATAAGAAGCATTCCAGTGACAAGATAAATTGCCGCCGAAGCAAAAAAGCTTGCCTTAAGGTTTTTAAAAAATTTTTCAAGTTGAGTCATATAAGCATCTCCTTTTAATATTTTAATGCCTTAGCATATTCGCGCGGAGTCACACCGTACTCTCGTTTAAAGCAATATATGAAATAACTCTCGGAGCAAAATGACAAATAACAGCTTATCTCGCTGTAATCATATTTGCCATTGAGCAATGATTTTGAAAGCTCCAATTTTTGTCTCAAAATAAAACGGCTGATATTCTGACCCGTCGTTTTTTTAAACAACGCGGAAAGATAATCCGGTGACAAAGAGCACACCTTTGAAAGCCCGCCGAGCGTAAGCTTTTTTTCAAGATTTTCCTTGATATAGCTTATACACTTTCTCACAGGCGGCGGATAATCCTTGCCTATTGATGAATAGCGTACAAGATTTGTAAGCTCTATTGCCTTTTCCTGCAAAAACGGCGGTATACTCTCTGACGAAGTCATGGAATCGATGCGGCGTATCATTTTGTCACTCATCTCATATGCCTCGGATTCACAGAGCCCTCCTTCAATGGCATATCGTATAGCGAGGGTTATACAGCTTACCGCCCAATACTGCATTTGACGCAAGTTGTTTTCGGAAAGTTTGCCTATTACGAGCCCATTGCTAAAAAATTCGTCCATGGTATAGCTGAGACGCTCTGTGTCTCCCTGTTCGATACAGGTATAGAACAGTTTTTCCGCCTCATATGCAGTATGAGCTTTGCTTTCAAGTTCATTGTATATAGGATTTGCGTTTTTTTCGGGCAAAATCTCAATTTTTTCAAGACGAAATTTTTTCATATTGCTCTCCTTCCGCGATAAATAATTGTAACACTAAGACCTGCAATTTTCAACGGCATCTTTATATAAAAATAAGAATTTTATAAAGCAGGAAAAAACGAAAGCGTGTCCAAAAGGACACGCTTTCATTTTTTATAAAATCAGTTTTCTTTACCGGTTTCATCGGACGAATTTTTCTTTTCATCCGAATCGACTTCCTTTTCCGCCTCTGAGGCTACATCCTTCGTAAGATATTTCTTTTCGTTGTTGAAATTATCTTCAAGGTCCTTTACCGCCTCGTCCGCGTCTTTATCATCAACGGCTGACGGCTTGTCTTTTTCGACAGTCTCGGTTTTATTTTCAACTTTTTCACTCTTTGGCTCATAAGGGGGAAGAGTTCCGCCCTCCATAAGAATTTTAAACTGCTCGGCGTCTATCTTCTCTCTCTCGACAAGAGCCTTTGCAACGGCGTGAAGCTTATCAATGTGCTCGTTTAATATTGACTCTGTACGGTCGTAAGCCTTGAGAATTATCTTCTCAACTTCCTCATCTATCTCGCAGGCAACCGCCTCGGAATAATTGCGCATATGATTGTAATCTTTTCCGAGGAAAACCTCATCGTTTCCTGTACCGAAGGTTATCGGTCCGAGTTTTTCGCTCATACCGTATTTTGTTATCATCTTACGAGCCGTATCGGAGGCTCTTTCGATGTCGTTGGACGCACCTGTTGAAATATCGTTGAAAATTATCTTTTCGGCAACACGTCCGCCGAGGAGCCCGACTATATCGTCAAGCATACGGGACTTCATAAGATGCATCTCGTCTTTTTCAGGCTGATACATGGTAAAGCCGCCTGCCATACCGCGCGGAACAATCGAAATATGCGTTACAGGGTCCTTATGCTCAAGATAATACGAGGTAACGGCATGACCTGCCTCGTGATATGCGGTAATTTTCTTGTCGCGCTCTGTCATACGGTGCGACTTCTTTTCTGTTCCGACAAGGACTTTCATTGCAGCCTCTTCAATGTCGGGCATTGTAATAGCTTTCTTTTTGCGCCTTGCCGCCAAAAGAGCGGCCTCATTAAGCAAATTTTCAAGATCGGCACCCGTAAAACCGACAGTCTGCGATGCTATTGACCTCAAATCAACGTCGGGTCCTAAGGGCTTACGCTTAGCGTGAACCTTCAAAATAGCCTCTCTGCCGTCAATATCCGGATACGAAACAGTTACCTGACGGTCAAAACGACCGGGTCTTAACAGCGCAGGGTCAAGTATATCGGGACGGTTTGTTGCCGCTATAACTATTACTCCCTGATTTTCACCGAAGCCGTCCATTTCAACAAGCAACTGGTTAAGGGTTTGCTCACGTTCATCGTGACCGCCGCCCATACCGGCACCTCTGTGACGTCCTACGGCATCAATTTCATCTATAAATATTATAGACGGAGAGTTCTTTTTAGCCTGATCAAAGAGGTCACGGACTCTTGACGCACCTACGCCGACATACATTTCAACGAAGTCCGAACCCGATATTGAGAAAAACGGAACACCCGCTTCACCGGCGACCGCTTTTGCAAGAAGAGTTTTACCTGTGCCGGGAGGTCCTACAAGGAGCACACCCTTCGGTATTCTTGCGCCGAGCGCGTTAAATGCCGACGGATTTTTAAGAAATTCAACTATCTCTTCGAGTTCCTCTTTTTCTTCATCGGCTCCTGCTACATCATCAAAGGTTTTTTTCTGTTTGCCGTCATTGGCATCTTTAACCCTTGCTTTTCCGAAAGAGAGTGTACGGTTATTCTCGTTTTGGAATGACTGATTCATTTTGCGGAACATCAGCAGCATAATGACGGTCAACACTATCATTATGACAACCGTAGGCAAAAGGCTTACAAGCCACGAGCCCGAATTACCCGATTTGTAATCCATTTTAATCTGATTATCGGGATTTTGCTTATTATATTCAACAACACTGTCGTGAATATCGTCAACAAACATCGAAACATTCGGCACGGTATATTTATAAGTAGTATCGTCGTCCCCGAATAACTTGTACTCCAAGCTTCCGCTTGCAAGATTCAAGGTGTACTCTGACACCTCGTTATCTTCAAACAAATCAACTATTTCGTAATATTGTTTTTTATCTCTCTGCGTATCGCCCATTGTTGCGTAAATCGAAATACACAAAACAAATATAAGCGGAATTACGATATACGGAGCTATTGCTTTCCAGTCAATTTTTTTCAATTCACTAATCACTCCTCAGAGTTGTAATTTTGCACTATCGATTGTTACTTTTCGTAAACCTTAGGCTTTAATATGCCTACATACGGAAGATTTCTGTACTTTTCGTCATAGTCAAGGCCGTAGCCTACAACAAAAGCATCCGGTATCACAGCGCCGCTGTAATCAGCCTTGAGGTCTACAAGACGTCGCTCCGGTTTATCAAGCAAGGTACAAATCTTAAAGCTTGCCGGATTGCGGCGAAGAAGAATATCTTTAAGGTAACTCAACGTTTTGCCGCTGTCGAGAATATCCTCAACTATAAGCAAATCTGCGCCCTCAACAACATTTGTGTCGAGGTCCTTGATTATTTTGACTACGCCGCTTGTTGAAGTACCCGAGCCATAGCTTGATACCGACATAAAGTCTATACAGCACGGAATATCTATGGCGCGCATAAGGTCGCCCATAAATACCACCGAGCCCTTCAACACGCTGACCAAGAGTAATTTCCTGCCGCTGTCGCGGTAATCGTCGCTTATCTGCTTACCGAGCGACGTAACTATTTCCTTTAATTTTTCTTCGGACAAGAGAACACTCTCAATGTCATTCTTATAGTCTGCCTTCATTAATTCTCCCCCGTTAAACCTGTTATAATTATAAATTTTCTTGTACCTTTATCGACGCGAAATTCAGATGATGTACCGAAGCCCTCAACCCAAACGGTTTTTTCTCCGCTGCTGACAACCGGTATACAAACTCTCTTCGGCTGCGGAATTTTCGCTTCGTTAAACAGCTTTTTAAGCGTCTTTGTATTCTTTCTGCGCGCAGAAGAGAATTTATCCCCTTCTTTTCTGCTCCGCACCGAAAGAACATTGCCTATTTTATCACAATCCACGGCATTATCCAATAGTACTTTGTTAAGATTTTGTAAATCTTTTTGAGTGAAAATCTGAATTTTAAGCTTACCGTACGGATATTCCACAATGCCGTCTTTTACATTGAATGTTACGGAAAATGGTAAATACTCCTCTGTTTTTTCGGAAAGGACGAGCGAACCGTCCTTGTGAGCGAGTATTATTTTACCCGGCAAGGTTATGCTTTTAGCCGTACCCACCGTATTTTCGGCATCATATACGTGGACTGCGGATATATCTTTTTTAATATTTTCGCTTAAAAACTTCATTAAAATCCTGCGGCGCAATGCCTTGGGATAACCCGAAAGCTTCTCTTCGTCCAAGCCGAGTGAAGTTTTACATTCGGAGTATTTAAGCTCTGCGATTTCTTCTATCAGTTTTTCGTCATCCGTCGCATTTTCAGTAAGTCGGGAAAATGCCGAAAGAACGGACGGATTCATTTTTTGCAGAGTCGGAAAAACTACGTTTCTGATAACATTTCTCTTATATTCGTTTTGAAGATTTGTGCTGTCGGTAACAAAATCAAGAGAATTTTCTTTACAGTACAATTCAATATCGTCGCGCGAAGTCATAATGAGCGGTCTTATTATATTGCCGCGTATCGGCGGTATACCGCAAAGTCCCTTGCAGCCCGTGCCGCGTACAATGTTCAAAAGCACGGTTTCGGCACTGTCATTAAGATTGTGTGCCGTTGCGATTTTTGCGTTTTCGCCTGCCGTGTTTTTAAAGCACTCATACCTTTTTCGCCTGCCGCACTCCTCTTCGCTCTCGCCCGTCTTTTTACACTCAAGCGGTATGTCAAAGCGGAATACGGTCAATTTTATTCCCAGGCTTTTGCAAAAATCGGAACAAAATTTTTCATCTCGCAAAGCCTCTTCGCCGCGTATACCGTGGTTTACGTGAACAGCTTCGACTTCAAGTGAAAGCGAATCCCTGAGTGAAACAAGAGCATGTGTAAGACACACCGAATCCGCTCCGCCGGAAAGCCCCACAACGATTTTATCGCCGTAAGACAGCATATCATATTTTTTTGTTGCCGATAATACATCACGGTTCATTTCTGTTGTACTCCGCGGTCGTAAACAAGGTATACTGACCGTTCCAGTTAAGGTCTACGTCGGTAGTGCCGCCGTGACGGTTTTTGGCTATTATGACCTGCGCCTTATTCTCGTCTGCAACAACGCTTTCGCCCTTGTCCTCATCAAAATACGATTCACGGTACAAGAGTAAAATTATATCGGCGTCCTGCTCTATTGAACCCGATTCACGAAGCTCCGACATAGTGGGCTTATGGTCCTTGCCCTTGCCCGACGCCGACTGACGGTTAAGCTGTGAGCAGGTAACCACCGGTATTTTAAGGTCTTTTGCCATAAGCTTTAAGCTTCTTGTAATTTCAGCTACCTCTTGCGCACGGTTATCGGTACGCTTCGTTCCGGTCATAAGCTGAAGGTAGTCAATAACTACAAGGTCAACATCTTTAAGGCGGCGCACTCTTGCTTTCATTTCGGGAACGGTTATATTTGACGTATCGTCAAAATATAGCTCCGCCTTTGAAAGCGCGTCGGAACACGTGGCAATTCTGACCCACTCTTCGGGAGAAATGTCGCCCGTTCTCATTTTTGAGCTTTCAATTCTCGCTTCGGTGGCAAGGATACGCTGAGCAAGCTGCTCTTTTGACATCTCAAGTGAAAAGAAAAGAACCTTTTTACGCGAAGTAACCGCGGCATTGCGTGCAATATTCAGCGCGAAGCTTGTTTTACCCATCGCAGGACGAGCTCCGATAAGAATAAGGTCGGACTTGTTAAGTCCGGTCATATATTTATCAAGCACGGAAAACCCCGTAGGAATACCCTTTCGATCCTTGCCCTCGGGAGTTGAAAGTAATGTCACGTTGGGGATAACGTCATTTATCACTATATCGCCGAGCTTAGTCGGTCCGTCGGTTGTTTTACCCTGACGTATGTTATATATGCGCTGCTCCGCCGAATCGAGTATAGTTTCGGCATTTTCCGATTGTTCCGAACACTGGTGAAGTACATCGTGCGAAACATTCATAAGCTCACGAAGAGTGAACTTTTCCTTAACTATTTTGGCATAGTTCATAACGTTTGCCGTTGACGGTACTGCCTGAGCAAGCTGTGCCAGGTAATTTTTGCCGTCGGCATCGTTATAAACTTCGTTCTTTTTGAGCTCCTCAAGAACTATCAACGGGTCTATCTTTGAGCCAAGAGCGTCAAGCGTTACAATAACCGAATAGATATCGCGGTGCTGCGGAATATAAAAATGCTCAGCCTTAAGTACCGTCATTACATCCGAAAGACATTGCGGGTCTATAAGCACGGAGCCCAAAACAGCCTGTTCCGATTCAAGCGAATACGGCTCTGTTAAATTGTCAAAAGTCAGGTTGTCCATTTATTTCACATCCGGTTATGTTTTATTCTCCGACTTCAACGTAAAGCTTTGCGGTAATTCCGTTGTAAAGCTTCACCTCTGCCGTATATGTGCCGAAATTTTTGATGTCAGCCATAGACATCTTGCGCTTGTCAACGGTAACGCCGAGCTGTTTGCCGACTGCATCTGCAGCTTCTTTAACCGTAACCGAGCCAAAAAGCTTGCCGTTTTCACCGGCCTTAGCCTTAAGTTTTACAGTCTTGCCATCGAGCTTTGCCTTTGCTTTATTTGCATTATCTATTTCGACCTCTATCTTATGCTGCTTGGAGGATTCGCTGTTGCGAAACTCCGTGAGAGTCTGAGCATTTGCCTCAACTGCAAGTCCCTTAGGAAAAAGAAAATTACGGGCATAACCATCGGACGCCTTGACTTTTTCGCCGGCTTTGCCGAGTCCCTTTACATCCTTTTTAAGAATGACCTCCATATTTATCAATCCTTTCTTTTATACGGCACCCGTTTTTCGGAACCGAAATCATAAATTACTGTAATAATTATCAATGGCGGTTTTAAGCATATCTTTAATTTGACTCTCGGTAACATCCTTGAGTTGAACCGCCGCCATGGTCTGATGTCCTCCGCCACCGAGCGCCTCCATTATAAGCTGGACGTTTACCTTGCCCATGGAACGCGCCGATATATTTATGATATCATCAGTCTTAAATATAACAAATGACGCATCGACACCGCTTACAGAAAGAAGCTCATCCGCAGCTTGTGCGCAAACCACACGTATATCGTCAGATTCAATATCGGTAACCGAAATCGCACAAGCACGATACATTTCTGCATTCATAACAACCATACCGCGAAGCTTTCTTGACTCCATGGAATTTGCAAAAAATGATTTTACCGTTACGGTGTCCGCTCCACGGGAGCGAAGATATGCTGCCGCCTCGAAAGTACGTACTCCGGCTCTTAAAACAAATTCCTTTGTATCAAGCATAATACCCGACATTAAGGCCGTAGCACAAACTGAGTCTGCAACAGGATGCTTGCTAATATACTGCAAAAGCTCCGTTACCATTTCACACGTTGAAGAAGCATGCGGCTCGTGATAAAAAATAACAGCATTATTTATGTAATCAACTGTTTTCCTGTGGTGATCTATAACTATTACGTTTTGAGCTTTTTCATATACATTTTTCGAGTCAACGAAATCCGCCTTGTGAGTGTCAACTACAATAAGTAAGGTCTTTTTGACCGTGAGACGCTCACCCGTTAAAGGAGAAACGAAACAATCATCGTCACTTTTTTCTATATAGTCAATAAGAGGTTGGGCAAGCGTTGTTTTTCTGTTTACCACTATTTTCGCGTCTTTACCGAGCGCCAAAGCCGCCTTGTACATACCGTATGCGGCACCGACGCTGTCAAGATCGGAGAATTTGTGGCCCATTATAACTACATTAGACGCATTTCTTATAAGCTCCGACATAGCGGAAGCCACGACTCTTGTGCGAACCTTTGTACGCTTTTCAACGCCCTTTGAAACGCCTCCGAAGAACGTGTACTTATCGTTATCCTTTACGGCAACCTGATCGCCACCGCGACCGAGAGCCATATCAAGAGCCTGACGTGCGGCACCTTCGGCGTCACTTAAATTATCTCCCCTGCCGACGCCCGCGGAAAGCGTTATTCCGACAGTAGCGCCGTTATAAGTATAGCTTCTGACGTTTTCAAGCACATTGAATTTTTTTGAAATCATCTTTTCAAGCTCGGATTCGGGTACTATTGCTATAAATCGCCCTGTTCCGAGTTTGCGAAAAACGCCGCTGAATTCAGAAAACCAGTTTTCGGTAAGTCTTTCAACAGCACTTGTTATTTCGGCATATTCGCTCTCTTTATACACTCTGTAAAACTCGTCTATGCTGTCAACCGCAACAAGAGCTACGGCCGGCTTTGACATACGATATTCTCTGACTATACTCTTAAGGTCGGTATCATCCACAAAGTAAAAAACCGTACAGGACTCTCCGGAAGAGTCAAGCGTTTCACTTATAACGGTGTAATCTCGACCGTCATAAGTCGCTGAAAATGTTTTTTTTGCGGCAAGCTCCGACAAAGCCTTACCGCCTATAAAAACGGATATATTGTCTTCTCTCGGCTGACGGTTTCTTATAACGGCAGCTTTAAAAAGGTCGTTAAACCAAAGAATTTTCCCGTTTGTCTTGCATATTACGGCAGGAAGCGGAAAATATTTTAACATATCCTTATCCGACAGCGACGCATTGAGTGAAATCACCGCATTTTTTATTATACGAAATTCGTTGTGCATTTTAAGGATTGCGGAAACCGCAAGCACAACGGAAAGAGCCGCCTCGCCTATGGCAAGAGGCAAAAGCACTCCTTTTGCCGCCGTCACAGCTGAAGCCGTAAACAGCGCAATAACCGCAAAAAATGTAATCGGATAGGTTTTTACAAGATGACTTATTTTGAATTTCATTTTTACTCCCTTTGGCACTGCGGCGTAAAATCAAAGCTTTAACTATTAAAGCCCGACGAACCGCGGCACTCTGTAAAAAGCAAATAAAAAACAGTTATATTTCCATTATAACGGGAAGTATCATGGGACTGCGCTTGGTCTCGTGGTACATAAGGTGAGAGACTTCGTCGCGAAGGCGATTTTTAACGGTAGTCCAATCGCGAACTCTCTCAAACATACAATCGGCTATAACGCTGTCGCAAAGCCGTCTCGCCTTATCAATAAGTTGCTCTGACTCGCGTACATAAACAAAGCCGCGTGAAATAACTTCGGGTCCCGAAAGAACGTCTCCCGTTTCTTTATCTATTGTGGCGACAATAATTATAAGACCGTCCTCGGCGAGTCTCTTTCTGTCTCGCAGCACAACCGAGCCTACATCTCCGACGCCTGAGCCGTCAACAAAGACCATACCCGCCGGTACATCGCCTGAAATTCTTATTTTATCCTCCGTCAACTCAACCTCCTTACCGTTGTCGGCAATAAGGATGTTCTGAGGAGGTATTCCGACACTTTTCGCGAGTCCGGCATTTTTACGCAGATGCTTTTGCTCGCCGTGCACGGGGATAAAATACTTGGGTTTCGTAATGCTCATCATTATTTTGAGTTCTTCCTGGCAGGCGTGACCCGAAACATGAACATCATACATTTTTTCGTACACTACCTCTGCGCCCTGCTTTAAGAGCTCATCAACTACCTTGCCGACCATTTTTTCGTTACCGGGAATAGGTGTTGCAGAGATTATTACATAATCATTGGGGCAGATAGCAACACGTCTGTGCTCGGAAAACGCCATTCTGTAAAGTGCCGACATCGGCTCGCCCTGGCTACCCGTGGTTATAATAACAAGCTTATCCGCAGGATAGCGGTTAATACTGTCGATTCCTATAAGTATGCCATCGGGAATACGGATGTAACCCATCTCGGCTGCTATCGAAACAACGTTTTCAAGGCTTCTGCCGGAGAGAGCGACCTTTCTTCCGAGACTTTCGGCAACATCGATTATCTGTTGCACACGGTGAATGTTCGACGCAAAGGTTGCTACGATAAGACGCCTGCCGTTAGCTTTTCTGAACTGCGTTTCAAACGTCTCGCCGACCTTCCTCTCGCTCTCGGTAAAGCCGGGCTTTGCCGCGTTTGTGGAATCGGAAAGAAGTGCGAGCACGCCCTCCGTTCCAAGCTGAGATAAACGAGCTATATCAATAACTCCGCCGTCTATCGGAGTTGTATCAATTTTGAAATCGCCCGTCTGTATAACGGTTCCGGCGGGTGATTTTATAGCAAGGGCTACGGCGTCGGGAATTGAGTGGTTTACGTGTATCAGCTCAACGTCGAAGCAGCCGAGTTTTATATGGTCGCCCGGATTTGCAACATTAAGACTGCACTGCTTTAAAATACCGTGCTCTTTAAGCTTGCCCTCGATAAGGCCTATTGTAAGGCGCGTTCCGTACACGGGAATGTTAACCTGCTTTAAAAGATACGCAAGCCCGCCTATATGGTCCTCGTGACCGTGGGTTATGACTATACCGCGTATTTTGCTTGCATTCTCGGTTACATAGGTAAAGTCCGGTATTACAAGGTCTACACCGAGCATTTCCGTATCCGGAAATTCAAGTCCGCAGTCAACAAGCATCATATCGTTGCCGCACTCATAGAGCGTCATATTTTTGCCGACTTCATTGAGTCCGCCGAGAAATGCAATTTTAAGCGGCACATTATTCTTTTTGCCGCGGCGCTTACTCTGACCCTTTGAGTTGCCGGGTGCTTTGGTTGTCTTGCGTTCGTTTTTCACAGGCCTTGAAGTACCGTTTTTCTGAACGGATTTTTGCTGTGTTTTTGAATTTTGATTTTTTGTTTTTTGCGGATTTGGTTTTTTCTGACCGGCGGAATTTTTCTTGCCGGAAGTTGGTTTTTTTGCTGTTTTGCGGTTCTCAAGACTGTTTTTTTCGGTAGAGAGAGCGTTTTGTTTCGAGTTTTTGGGTACAGTTACCTTTCCGCGGCTGACCTGCTTTTTAGGCTGATCCGACTGCGGAATAAGTCTCTCTGTTTTTTTCTTTAACATTAAATATCTCCTTAATAAAAAATGAATATATGTATCCTGCTTTTCAAAACGTACAAAAAGCAGGTAAAATCCTAATCAAGATACGGCACCACTCCACCGCATAATCATGGATTATAATATAATACTATTTTTTGCCTCGGATGTCAATTGAGAACAGAGCCTAAATCTCTCAGTTTATTTTCAATATCATCACACAGCTCACACGACACCTCATAGTTCAGTGCCTCTGTGACTATCTCGATTGTTTTGCCGTTTTCAGACGGCTTCAGCATAACTCTGCCGCCGCTGCGATACATTACCGCCCCGTTATGAGACGGATAAACGGTGTCATTTGGGAAAGCTCTGCAAATATCCTCGGGAACGGAGGAAAAGCTGACGGTTTTGTGTTTTACAAAGAAATCAGGTATCTGTGAAAGCAGTTTTGGGAAAGAATATCCGGTCTCGCGCATTATACCGAGTATTTTTACCGCCATAAACAGCCCGTCACGCAAAAAAATCTGTTTTGATGACAGATATTTGAGTTCATCGCGAACAGGCGTCTTCGCCTGCACGGGGTACCGCAAAACACGCTTTTCATATCCGTCTGCCATATCATTTATAGCTGCCGGAGCATCATACGGCACAGCAACATTATGACCGCATTGAAACTCATACAGGCAGCACAACGAAAGCAGCTTATCCATATTGATCCACCCGCATTCACGGCAAAATGCCGAAACCTCCGTGCCGCCTCTTGTTATCTTAAACGTGATGTCATCGCCTTTACCGCAGCCGAGTGTTAAAAGACAATCCTCCATAAGTAAAAGTATGTCCTTATTATCGCTCATTACATTGGCCGAAATACCCGAAAGCATATCTCCCGATTGTCTCAAAAGTTCTCTGCGATACATACTGCTCATGCTTGACATATCGGAGACGGCTCGCATATTCTGTGCCGAGCAACGGCGAAATTCGCCGTTTTCTGCACGGTGCTCAAGTTCCTGCTCAAAATCGGGCGATAACGGCAATCCGCCGTTTCCGTAAAACGCCGAATGAATACCGTTCTTTTCCGAATAAATGTAAATTCCGCAGCCGAGAGAACAAAAAGAAGAGAAAAAAGCGACTTCTGACAAAAAGCATCTGCCGAAATCAAACACGTGCGAGCCCGAGGATATAAGTCCCGCCGTAACGGCCTTTACCGCCGCTGCGGAAGAAACGCTGTCATCGTACCCTATTCCTGTTCGCGTACCGAATTCACAGCTGCCCAAGGCTCTGCCGACTTTACAAAACAGGCCTATATCAAAATCGCCGAAAAGCGAATCGGTACCGCGGCTGCCTAAAGCGGCAATATTTTCGGCGTAATAATAAGCCTGCGGCTGACTTTCGGGCGCGGAAATACCGCCGTGCGGTTTCGGTGTGACTTTTACATTTTCGCCCACCGCCATATTTCTGCCGACAGTCGTTTTCTCACACAGCACGCTGCCTAAAGACATTTTGCTGTTTTCCTCCGCAACCGAATTTACACCCATAACGGCTCCCGATATATCGGCTCCGCGTAAGGCTGCGGATTTATTGAGCATAATACTGCCGCGAACAAATGCTTTTTCGCCTATAAAACAGCCGTCGCCCACTACGGTATACGGTCCTAAATCCGCTCCGTCCGAAATTTCGGTATTTTCACCTATAAACACAGGCGGCGTAATATTGTATTTGCCGCAAGGCAGTTCGCTGTTTGAATATATGCCGTCGCATATTTCCGACAGAGGAAATACTGTTTTCCCGTCAAGCATATCGCGAGTACATTTTAAATATGATAATACCGTATTTATACCGCGCCTGTAACCGGCGCACCGAAATGCAAAAAGACTTTTATTTTGTGAGAGCAATTCAGGCAGTATCTCATTTGAAAAAGCCGTGATTGTGCGGTCGCGAAGCATTTTTAATATTTTGCCGGAAATTATATAAATGCCCGTGTCCGCCTTATCCGTAAGAAAGCCGCACCTGCCGACGCTCCCCGAAAAGCCCGTAATTCTGCCGGACGGTGACGTGAAAACAAGCTTCTCTCCGGTAACTCCGTCACAATGCGTGATTATTACGGTTACATCCGCCCCCATACTTCGGTGATATTTTTCGGCTTCGCTCAAATCAAAATCAAAAAGCACGTTGTCGGTTATCAGTAAAACGTTGTCATCCTCTTTTTCATCAGAACAGAAAAGTGAGTTTAAAGCGTCGTTTATACTTTTTCCGATAACCGGCTTAACCTTTGCTCCGCAAGTCGGATTATTTTTTAAATACTCGCTTATTTTTTCCGATTGCGCATCAAGCAAAAGTACAATTTCGTTCATTCCGTAAAAAGAAAGCATATCGGTCATATAGCCGAGCAGCGGTTTACCGAGTAAAGGCAAAAGAATTTTAGGCGTACCGAAAAAATCATCATTAAAAAATCCGTTTCTGACTTCAGATGCTATTACCGCTTTCACAAAACCACCGTAACCTTTCATACGTATTCCGCACTTCGGGGAAAAAGAGGGATATATGCATAAAAGTATTATTGCCCCGTCGCTATAAAATAATCTGTTGTTTTAATGCGAATTTAATGTTAAAATATCCGTGTGATTTTATAGCAAATCGGATGTGAACACATGAAAAAAGAGATTGACAAAATTGAAATGTACACCGACGGTGCGTGCTCCGGAAATCCCGGTCCCGGAGGGTGGGGTACAATTTTGCGTTTCGGTTCGGCTGAAAAAGAGCTGTCAGGCGGAGAACGCAGCACCACAAACAACAGAATGGAGCTGACCGCGGTAATAGAGGGCTTTAAGGCGCTTAAAAGGCCGTGCGACGTAACTCTTTATACGGATTCAAAATATGTTGCGGACGCCATAACAAAAGGCTGGGCAGAGGGCTGGAAAAGGAAGGGCTGGAAAAAGAGCGACGGCAAGCCGGCGTTGAATTCCGATTTATGGGATGAGCTGTTGACGCTCATATCAAAGCACAGTCTTAATATTGTTTGGCTCAAGGGGCATGCGGGTCATCCGGAAAATGAGCGATGCGACAGTATGGCAGTAAGGGAAAGTCATAAATTCATTAAATAGATTAAAATAAGCAGAACAGGACGCTTCTATCGGAGAGCGTCCTGTTCTTTTACGTCAAAAAAGCTCCCGTAAAGGGAGCTTTGCGAATACCGCATCAACTTATTCTTTTTCAGAAATCATTTTTAATTCATCGGCTGTTATTTCGCGGCACTCGCCGTCTCTCAGCCTTTCATCGAGGAAGAGTCGTCCCATTTTTATACGGCGAAGATTTGTAACCTCGTTTCCGACGGCGCAAAACATACGCTTTATCTGATGGTATTTACCCTCGCAAATAGTAATTTCGCACTCTTTATCGGAGAGTATTTTTATTTTTGCCGGCAAAAAAGCCGTCCCGTCACGAAGAGTAATGCCGTTTTCGAGCAACAAAACGGCCTCTTCTTCGATATTGTCACGAAGAGACACAACGTACGTTTTATCAATGTGGTTTTTCGGTGAGAGAATACGGTGTGCGAACTCGCCGTCATCGGTTATCAGCACAAAGCCCGTAGTATCTTTATCGAGTCTGCCGGCCGGGAACAGCCCACGGCGCATAAGTTTTTCGGGGACAAGGTCACAAACGGTTCTTTCACCTTTTCCTTCGCTTGCCGAAACAACGCCTTTCGGCTTATTGAGCATTATGTATATATGTTTTTTTATTGTGAAAATTTCACCGCATACTTTAATCTCGTCCGAATCGGCATCAGCCTTTTCGGAGCCGCTTTTGACAGTCCTGCCGTTAAGCGTAACATTGCCGTGAGAAATCAGACCTGCCACGTCTTTTCTGCTGAGTTTACCGCTGCCTGCTATCAGTTTATCTATCCGCTCTTTTTTCATCCGTTTCTCCTTATTTATTCGCCGGTGTTATCAGGCTTTGCAAAGCCGTGCATAAAGCCGTTAAGCTCTGTTGAGCACACATCTCCGCCTATCACCTTGCCGTCATACACCAAGATATTTGCGTGGATAAAGCCGGTATTTTCGTAGCCCGTATAATTTGTAATCTCATATGTCCAACGCTTTACCCGTTTCGACGCATACAAGGATAAATCGAAGCCTTGTTCCTTTTGAAGCTCATTGTATTTTTCGTATACATCATCAAATTCCGCGGGAATAATCACTTCGCAAACCTCAACCGGATCTTCTTTTACGCTCCAGCCGAACTGTGAAAGATACGCGATTCTGTCTTCGGAGGAAGCTGCTCTGATATTCAGCGCCGCCGTTTTCCCCGCCTCTGCCGTATGATGAGAAACAATAATCAGCGCGACTGCAAGCAATGCCACAAAAAACACAAGCAGAGCCATTTTTACCTGCCTTTTCTTTACGGAGTATACGAACATATAAATTCACCTCGAAGCAAATATATGCAACGAGGCGAAATAAAATACTATATAAGGCAGCAAAAATTACTTGCTCTCTTCGGGAGCCTTTTTGTGCTGAGCGGCAGCCTTGAGAGACTGACGCACGCGTCTTATTTCATTTACGGAGTTGGTAAGACCCTCGTCTGCCATAGATACAACCCTCTCAACGTATTCGCCTGCGCTTTTACGCATATCGTTTGACCACTTTTGAGCCTGCTCTGTAAGCTCCGCTGCAGTCCCTCTCGCCTGCTCGACGATACCGTTTGCCTTTTTACGTGCTTCCGCCATAATATTTTCAGCCTCGGCCTCGGCGCCCTTCGTTATCTCGTGCTCGGAAATAAGCTCATCGGCCTTTTTCTTTGCCGCGGTAATAATCCCCTCGGCGGTACTTTGCGCCGCAGTAAGTATTTCCTTTCTCTCGGAGGCTATTTTTCTCGCCTGCATAAGCTCATCGGGCATATTAAGCCTCATATCCTCGATAGTGGTTCTGAGCCTTTCGACGTCAACTATCTGATTTGAAGTAAAGGGAACGGATTTTCCCTCATCAATAATCTGCTCAAGCTCCTCTATTAAGCTTTCAATAGTCATTTGTTTTACACCTCTTATTTGCTGTCTCTCAGTTTATTTTTTTATTCTTTTGATGATGTCCTCACGTATTTCAGCAGGAACGAATGTGCTAATGTCACCGCCGAGCTCACAAACCTGCTTTACCACGCTGGAGCTTAAGTACATATTCTCGGCTCGCGTTGTAATAAATACCGTTTCAAGCTCGTTATTGAGTTTTTTGTTTGTGAGCGCCTGTTGAAATTCGTACTCAAAATCCGAAACCGCTCGAAGGCCCTTTACTATGGCAACCGCCTCTTTGCGGCGCGCATAATCGGCGAGCAAACCGTCGTATCGGTCCACATCGACGTTTGGCATATCTGCGGTACAGCGCTTCAAAAGCTCAACTCTCTCCTCCGACGTGAAGGCATAATTATTTTTTTTATGATAATTTGTCATTACGACAACGATGACCTTATCAAACATTTTCGCACTTCTGCGGATAATGTCAAGGTGCCCCATTGTAACAGGGTCAAAACTGCCGGGACATATAACCGTTTTCAAGAAAACCCCTCCGAATTACTTTTTATAGGTAGTGAGTTTAGTCTTGGAATATTTATATTCCTTAAATTTTTTAATATCACCGACTTCTTCCGGCAAATCCTCGCGGTAATCGGTTTCACACATTACAATGCCGCCGTCTTTTAAAACACCGTCGACAAGAGACAGAGCTGTTTCTGCCATTTGCCTGTTATACGGCGGATCAATGAGAATTATATCAAACTTTTCTGCGGTGCTGCGAAGGAAACCAAAGCTGTCGGAATTTATAACCGTTGCTTTATCAGATAAACCGCAGGTTTTAAGGTTTTGTTTAACAACGGAAAAAGCCTCTGCGCTTTTATCAACAAACACAGCCTTTTCGGCACCGCGTGAAAGAGCCTCAATTCCGAGCTGACCCGACCCCGCAAAAAGGTCAAGCACAGATTTCCCCGGAATATCAAACTGTATTATACTGAACATAGCCTCTTTTACCCTGTCGGTAGTGGGACGCACCACTTCTTCGCCCTCAAGAGTCACAAGCTTACGTCCTCTGGCTATACCGGTAATAACTCTCATAAGATCTCTCCATAAAATGCTTCTAATATTATTTCATTATTTTATCACAATTGTCAACAGTTTTCACTATTTTTTTAAATTTAAGAGTATATTCTTTAATTCTTCGGCATTTTTCGCGGTTTTTTCCGCTCCGGCTTTTTTGAGAACGTCTATATCGCGATAGCCCCAAAGCACGGAAATAACACTCAGCCCCGAATTTTTTGCCGTTTCGACATCAACCTCGCTGTCGCCTACATATACGGTCTCGCTCTTTTCGGCACCCATCTTATCCATAGCGAACAAAACATTGTCGGGATATGGCTTGTTTCTGCGCTCTTTTACGCTTCCGACAACGGTTTTAACGTAATCGCCGAACATTTCGCCGCAAAGCTCCTGCGCGGCAAAATCAGCCTTATTTGTAACTATGGCAAGCTTAAATCCGTTTTCATAAAGGGTCTTTAGCATATCCGTAATTCCGGGATACGGTTTTGTTTTATTTGCCATATTCTTTTTGTAATTGCGGCAAAATATATCAAAACACTTATCTATTTCCGCCTTATCGGTGCCTGTGGGAACGGCTCTCTCGATAAGCTTATATATACCGTTTCCGACAAACCTGCGCACCTCGTCGCGCGTCCTTTCCGGATAGCCCGCGGTTCTGAGCGTGTAATTAGTGCTGTCTGCAAGGTCGTCGAGAGAGTTAAGAAGAGTTCCGTCGAGATCGAATATAACCGAGTTAATCATTTTAAACAATCCTTTGTTCTGTAATAATCATATATATTTTGTGCAACGGCAGAGGTTATCCCCGGAGCCTTTGAAAGCTCATCGACCTCAGCGTTTTTAATTGCAGTCATGGTTTTAAAATATTTTAAAAGCGCGGATGCTCTTTTTTCTCCGACGCCCTCTATCTCGGTAAGAGATAGCGAAAGCCCGCGTTTTGCATGCTTTTGGTGATGATATGCCACAGAAAATCGATGCACCTCATTTTGTATTTCTGAAACGAGCGTAAACACCTGCCGTTTTGAATTTATGGCTATCTCGCCGCCGTCACCCGAAATGGCACGCGTGCGGTGTCGATTATCCTTTACCATACCGAAAAGCGGAATTTTAAGTCCGAATTCACGAAGCACGGGTTCTACGGCATGGACCTGCCCGACGCCGCCGTCAAGCAGTATAAGGTCCGGCAATTTACCGAAGCCCTCGGTTGAATCCTTGCTTTTTTCGTATTCGGAAAAGCGTCTTGTAAGAACCTCATTCATAGCGCGGTAATCGTCGTTACCGTCAAAGCTCTTTATGGAAAAACGTTTATACGCCTTACGATAAGGCTTACCGCCCTTAAAAACTATCATACCCGCAACAGAATCCTGCCCTGCGGTATGCGATATATCGTAGGACTCAATGTACTCCGGCGTCTTTTTTAGGCCGAGCAAATCCTTAAGTTCGTCGAGAACGGCTATCTCTCTTCCGGTTCTGCCCTTTTTAATCGCCAGCTTTTCCTCGGCGTTTTTACGGCACATATTAACTATTTCGAGCTGTTCTCCCCTTGCCGGAACAAAGACCGTAACTTTTTTGCCCTTTTTCTCGGAAAGCCATTGCTCCAAAAGCTCTCTGTCGGCAACCTCGCCGTCTAAAGTAACGCGCTTCGGAATATTGTCTCGCATAGAATAATAGGACGTGATGAAATCGGAGCGCATACTCTCTTTATCACCGGGGTCATCAAAGAAGAAATGCTCGCTGTCAAAAAGTCTGCCGTTTGAAAACCTTAAAACAGCAAGGCACACACTGCCGTCAATATCAGCGGTTGCAAACACATCCTGCTCTTCGACGGATTTATAAACAACCTTTTGCTTTTCTTTAATTCGCTCTATGGAGTTAATGCGGTCGCGCAGCTTTGCAGCCTGTTCAAAATCAAGCTCCTCTGCCGCCTTTTCCATTTTGACACGCAAATCGGCGATTATATCGCGGCTGTCACCCTTTAAAAACGCAATCGCACCGTCCACCGCCTCGTCATAATCGGATTTTTTTATTTTACCCGTACAAAGTCCGCAGCACTGCGAAATATAATAATTAAGGCATGGTCTGCTCTTGCCGAAATCGCGCGGAAAAACCTTGTTGCACTGCGGTAATTTGAATATTTTATTGGCCGCGTCCACACTTTGCCTTACCGAATACGAACTGAGATACGGACCTATATACTCCGAACCGTCATCTTTTTTATTGAACACGGCGGAAATCTTGCGATATTCACCATCGGATATGCGAATGTAGCTGTAACCCTTATCGTCTTTTAAAAGAATATTGTATTTCGGCGAATGCTGTTTTATAAGACTGCACTCAAGAACGAGAGCTTCGAATTCGCTTCCCGTTACTATATAATCAAAACGGTCGACATTTTCCACCATTTTACGTACTTTTACCGGATGGCGATTTTGCGAGCCGAAATACTGGCTGACGCGGTTTTTAAGTGCTTTTGCTTTACCGATATATATTATTTCCCCATCGGCATTTTTCATAATATAAACGCCCGGCAAAAGAGGCAGGCTCATAGCCTTTTTTCTGAGTATTTTCATTTTCGGATTCAAAGCACTCACCGCCCTTCGTTAAAAAATAAGGCACACCGAAGAAAATACGGTGTGCCGTTTTAATTGAATATTTAAATTACTCGGCAAAGCCTGATTCAACAAGCTTAACAAGCTCCTCAACGGCCTGTTCTTCATCGGGGCCGCCGGCAATGATCCTGATCTTTGTGCCACCCATTATGCCGAGTGAAAGAACGCCGAGAAGGCTCTTTGCGTTAACTCTTCTCTCTTCCTTTTCAACCCAGATAGAAGATTTAAACTCATTGGCTTTCTGAATGAAGAAGGTTGCAGGACGAGCATGAAGTCCTACCTGATTTTGAACAAGAACATCTTTAACGTACATAGTTATTCTCCCCAAATATTGATATATAATAATGTTTTTTCTTCGTACCGTTAACATATTATACCACAAAACTTGTCCTCGTCAACGGCTTTGACACGATATATGGGGGATTTTGCAATAATTCGGCTGTACCTCCAAAGACAAATCAAAACAATTTTAAATGTTTGTGCAAAATAACAACCGCAAGCTTTAGTTCATATTGAATATACACAAAAAAATCGGGCACACATCAATTATTGACTTTTTGATGCACCGGATATGTTTTTTCGCTTAAAACGCCGAAGCTGTAACCCATACTTTTATAATATGCGATTATCTCGGGAAGTGCCTCCACAGTTGTGTTTTTCACCGCAGAATCGTGCAAAAGCACAACTATTGTGTTGGATTTCGGTACTTTTTTACAATTCTCTATTATAGTGTTTTTAGGCTGTTCCCTTGAAACGGCGTCACCCGAAGAAACGTTCCAATCAAAATAGCAGTATCCTTTTTCTTGCACCTCTTTTGTCAGCGTCGTCATAATCCCCGGCGAATACTTGCGGCTTATGGTATTGCTGCTGCCTCCGGGAAAACGAAATATGTTTGTACGGACTCCCGTTTCATTGTATACGAGATCTGATATTTTCTGCAAATCGTCAAAAAACGCCTGCTCCGAAGCATACACCTGCGGATAATCGTGAGAATATGAATGAAGCGCGATTTGGTTTCCCGATTCGGTTATGTTTTTCATATACCCGTTATACTTACCGCCGTTTTTCACAAAAAAAGTCGCCTTAACTCCGTTCTCATTCAGGATATCGATTATCCTCGGAGTGTTAGGCGACGGGCCGTCATCAAAGGTCAGGTAAACAACTTTGCCGGCATTGGCTTCGGCGAGTGCCCTACTCTCTTGTTCCCTTTTAAGCGACACCTGCTCATTAAGCTTTGATATTTCGCCGTTCAGACTGCCCTTTTCATCCGCAAATAACGATTCCCGTTCACTCAGCGATTGCTCCACAGCCGCCTTTTGTGCCGCAACCGTTTTTAGATTTTGCTTGGTTTTGTTATATTTGACTCCGAACACCGCAAGCAGTATTGAGATTAAAATAATCAACAATGACAGAACAAATATCATTTTTTTAAACAAATTATTTTGTTTTACAACAATGCTTAACCTTTGCTTTTCCACCGCAATTACATCCTTTTATTTAATTTGTAACTCCATTATATAATAATGTTCGACAAAATCAAGCAACAAATAATTACAAGAAAATTAATAATTTATTAAGCGCAAAAATGCCGTGTGAAAGAATGCTTCACACGGCATAATATCAACAAAAACTCTTATAAATACAGTTTATTTATTCCGCCGCAAGCGGAACCTCACTCTGAGTATCAACATTAACAAGGCCCTTGGTGGTAAGCTTTAAATGCGGTATTACCGGCAAGCTCAAAAACGACATAATCATAAACGGCTCAAAGCCCTTCGGCACACCGAGAGAATACACGCTTTCGCGCACCTTTTCGTTTTCTTCCGCCGCTCTTTCCGCTGTTTCACACGACATAAGTCCGCCTATCGGCAAGGGCATTTCGGCCACGACTTTTCCGTTTTTAACCGAAACTATACCGCCGCCGAGCTCACGTATACGGTTTGCGGCAAACGCCATATCATCGGTATTTGTGCCTATCACAATAAGATTGTGCGAATCATGCGCCACGGAAGATGCTATGGCACCCTCCTTAAGTCCGATACCCTTTATAAAAGCATTTCCTATATGACCCGTGTTGTGATGTCTTTCAATAACGGCTATTTTCAATATATCATGCTCGATATCTATGCCGTTATTGCAGTCGAAATCAATATCCGATACCAAATCATCGGTCAAAAGCTGCCCGTCCACAAGGGAAATAACATGGCATTTTCTTTTACCGTTATAATCGTAGGCAAAATCAGACGAAGATAGCATGGGCAAATTAAACGAGCTACGCACTTTTTTTTCGAGAGCATCATTTATTTTCGGCATATCAAAACAAAGCGTTTTGCCGTCCGAAACAACCTTTTCTCCGTTTTTGTATACATCGCGCACGATTACCTTATCAAGGTCATCAAGGACAAGCAAATCCGCTTTGTAACCGGGCGCTACTGCGCCTGTATTTTTAAGTCCGAAGCACTCCGCAGCATGGAGGGTCGCCATTCTTATACCCGTGACGGCGCTTTTGCCCATTTGCACGGCAGAGCGGATTATACTGTCTATATGGCCGTTTGAGATAAGGTCAGCCGGGTGTTTATCATCGGTCACCAAAAGGCATCTCTGCTCCCACGGGTCGTCAAACAACGAAATCAGCCCCGAAAGATTTCTCGCCGCAGTTCCCTGCCTTATCATTATTCTCTGCCCCTTGCGTATGCGCTCCTTGGCTTCATCGGCCGAAGAGCATTCATGGTCATCTCCTATTCCCGCGGAAATGTATTTATCAAGCGGCTTGCCCGACAAAAGCGGAGCATGACCGTTTACAACAAGTCCGCGAGACAATGCGGATTTGATTTTTTTCTCAAGCTCGACGTCCCCGGCAACCACGCCGACATAATTCATAACCTCGCCGAGCCCGAGAACACGACTTTCCGAATAGAATTCCTCTATATCATCCGCCGAGAGAACCGCGCCCGCTTCGTCAAAGCCTGTCGCCGGAACACATGACGGTATTACAAAATACACGGTAAGCGGAAGGCCCTCACTTGATTCAAGCATATAGCGAAGTCCGTCTTTGCCGCTGACATTGGCAATTTCATGCGGATCGGCTATTACCGCGGTCGTACCGTGAGAAACCGCCGTTTTGGCAAATTCCGGGCAAGTGAGCATTGTGCTTTCGATATGTATATGCCCGTCTATAAAGCCCGGGCAAATATATTTTCCGGCAGCGTCGATTACTTCATCTGCTTCATCGTCACCGTAGTCGTCCACGCCCAAAATAATTCCGTTTTCAAAAAGAACGTTCGTCTTTATGAGCTCACCCGTAAAGACATTGACTACCGTTCCGTTTTTTAATAATCTTTTCATAGCGCGCTCCTTAACAAGTCAAAGTATATTCTGTAAATGATTGTATCACAAAAACAATTTCATAGCTACAAAAAGTTGCGGATAAATAAAAAAAGGTAAGCATCTTACGATACTTACCTTTTTTGGTCGGAGTGACGGGACTTGAACCCATGGCCTCTTGGTCCCGAACCAAGCGCGATACCAAACTTCGCCACACCCCGAAGTGCTTTAGTATTATATTATATCGGAGCGATAAAATCAAGTGGTATTTTGATTTTTTATTAAATGTTTTCAATTTTTAGGCAAATCGGAGGAAAAACGAGTTTTAAGGATGATGCCGAGATATACTAAAGCAAGCCTAAATTTTTGTAGGCAGGGCTCAAATCGCAATCAAATTACACAAGCCCGTAAGGCTTTAAGTTCGCCTCACACGGGAATAGAAAGTTTAAAACTATATTATATCCGCCTATTCCTCACTCAGCTCACCGGTGGTTTCATCATTTTCGCTGTTTGTGGTTGGCTCCGCCAAAAATCCCAGTTTGTTTTTCAAATTCTCAAGCGCATCAAAAAGCTTTGCTTTTACTTCCGGCTGATTAACAAAATCGATGTCCGATTGCGTGGAATTATAAAGTGTTTGTGTTCTGAACAGCTGATATTTCTTTATGCTGTTCTCCGCATTCAGAGCGTTTTGAATATCCGTGTCGGAATCAAAGAACGCCACGCTGCCTCCCCTGTCGCTCATATCGTCATTATTGCCGTAATCAAACAAAGCTATGTTTATGTCGGTGTCATTCGGAATTCCGTTTACCCTACCCTTGGGTGTATACTGCCATACCTTATAGTCATATTTAAAATCCGTGGTTTCACTCGTATAATGCGCAACCCAAATTTCATAATTTGAAAGACGCGAAAAATTCAGCTCATCGGTATAAAACGTTTTGCTCGCATAAATTCCCGGTTTGTATCCTGCATTTTTTACGGCCTCGCAAAATGCAACGGCAATGTTGGTTCGCTGACTTGCCGTGAGGCGGTCTGCTCTGCCCGAATGCTCGCTGTTTGAAAACTCCGTATCAAAATATATGGGTAACGTTATATTATATTTTCTCGAATAGTTTACAGCCACGCTCGCTTCCTCAACAGCCTCGTAAACCGTAACCGCCTGGCTGTAAAAATACACGCCTACCTGTATGCCGTTATTTAAAGCGCCCTCAACATTTTCGTTAAAGCGTGAATCAAGCTTGAGTGTTCCCTTGTCGCCGTATCCGCGAAATCCGACACGTATTATAGCAAAATCAACGCCTGCAGCTCGCACCGCCGCCCAATCTATCTTACCATTATGATGAGACACATCAATACCTACCATAGAGGAAAGAGCACCGTTATCGTTGAAATAATACTGCACATCGCTTATGGCTTTATGCCCTCTTATCGGGTTGTGTGACGAATCAAAATTAAAAAGTGTACCGTCTATATCGATAAGTCCCGACATAAAATCACGGTTCACGTATTTTAAAGACAGCAGAGAGGACGTGTACATACTGTCTGATGAAAGCGGAACGCCCGTTAATCTGCCGTTCAGGCGCGGAGATTTTGCCGGCGCAAGGCGCGACGAATTGGTACCGTAATCACGGTTGATTTCAGCGTCCTCATCTTTTTTGCTGTCACCGGTGGCAATCTGCACATTTTTCATTTTTTCATCAATTTCAAACATAATTGCCGAGGTGGTTTCTTCCTCTGACGAAACAGACTCATCCTCGCCGAAAACTTCTAACTCCGCATCGGTAACAGCGGCCTCGGTATGAGTCTCGCCGATTACTGCAGCACGCTTTTTTTTATTGCTGCGGACAATTAACACCGACGTCAATACTATTGCCGCCGCTAAAACAAAAACAGCCGCAATCAGCATTATTTTTTGCGAAGGCTTTAAAGCTTTAAGTTTTTGTAAAGGCTTTAAAGCTTTAAGTCTTTTCTTTTCCTTTTTCGGGTCGCTGTTTTCAGTTGTATTCTGTGTTTTTTCAGATGTGTTTTCCAATTATGTATCCCCTTAAAGCCATTATCAACGCTTGAATAATTAAAGAGCAAACTTCTTTATTGCTGCCGCTACGCCATTATCATCGTTGGAAAGAGTAACAAAGTCGGCTGCGTTTTTCGCAGGCTCCTGAGCATTCTCCATAGCTACACCGATACCGGCTTCGCTTATCATTGTAATATCGTTGTATCCGTCTCCGCACGCCATAACCTGCTCGCGCCTTATACCGAGACTGTCGGCAAGCCACATAAGCGCAGTGCCTTTATCTACCATAAGAGGCGTTATCTCAAGGAAAAACGGTTCGGAGCGAAACACCGAAACTCCGCTAAGCTCGTTTTTAAACAGCTTTTCTGTCTCGGTTATATAATCGGGCTCACCCGTTATAAGATATTTAGGCACGGGATAAGTAACCTCTTTCCGCAGACTTTGAACTCTTTGCAGTCCCAAGTTATTGAGATTTACCTCAAGATAAAAATATTTGTCGTCGGCATTGTCGGTAACCGCTGTATCGCCCTTGTATGTGGTTATCGGGACATTATACTTTTCGGCGACATCGATAATACGGGCACTCTGCTCCGCCGAGAGATTTTTTTCGTACAAAAGTTCACCCGTGCGCGCGTCAAAAATGCGCGACCCGTTGTATGTTATAACATAACCGCCGCCGACGTTAAGCCCCAGCTCCTCGGCATAACGCGTAACGCCGCTTATCGGTCTACCCGATGCTATTGTGACTATTCCGCCGTTTTTCATAAATCTCCGTATAGCCGTCTTATTGCCTGCCGGTATATTTTTTTCGGTGGTAACAAGAGTTCCGTCTATATCAAGAGCAAGTAGTTTTATATGCATATATTTCACCTTGGAAGAAAGAATATCGGTATTGCATAACCGCGATACCGATTATAATTATATCAATGGGCAAACAAAACATCAATTTGTAGAAATGCAAATAATTCGGTTAAAAAAACGAGAATTTTATATATTATGCGTCATACGGCTTTTCTGCCTAATTTTGATTTTCATCAATACATTCGATTATCCTGTCGAGCTTATAATGCATATTTTTAAGCAGAATCTCACATTTCAAGTTTATTTTATAATCATTTTCGCTGCGTCGACGGTCTTTTTCATCCTGTCGCTTTTGACTCATCATAATAAGAGGTGCCTGAATAGCCGAAACGCACGACAAGACAAGGTTCAGCAGAATAAACGGGTACGGGTCGAACGACTTTGCCGCCATAACCGTATTTACTGTTATCCAAACGAGCAAAAGCAGAGTGAAGCCTATAACGAACGTCCAGCTTCCGGCAAGAGAGGAGAGCCTGTCGGAGGCCCTTTGCCCAAAGCTTTCTTTACACTCGTTGTTTTCTGAAACCGTTTTATTCAAAAGCAGATGCACTTTTTCTTCATCGTCGAGATCCTCGTTTATATCGTTTAGGATATACTTTATAATCTCATAATCGCTCATTTATATATCACCGCCGCACATAAAATATTAAGGCTCCGCAAATAACGAAGCCTTAATATTTTCGGTATAATTTGTTTTTATATACACATGAGAAAAACGCAAAAACCGATTACTTTATGCGCTCAACCTTTAACATATTCGTTGTGCCGGAAATCCCGAGCGGAATTCCCGCGGTTATTACAACGATATCGCCTTTTGAAATGAGACCGTGCTTACGTGCAACCTCAACAGCGTGAGAGAAAAGTGCATCAGAGTTATTTTTTTCTTCACACATAAGCGGTATCATACCCCAAGACATATTCATCTGACGGCAAACGGTTTCATCGGTCGTGCAGCTGATTATCATAGAAGACGGGCGATGCTTTGAAATCATACGGGCAGTCGAACCGCTCTTCGTTACCGTAATAATCGCTTTTGCGCCGAGGTCGTGAGCGGTTGTAACGGTGGCGTGTGAAATAGCGTTTGTTATGCTGTTATCGTACTCAGACGAATCATTTTTGAATTTAGTGAGATAGTCTATATCTGCCTCGGTGGTCTCGGCTATAAGTGCCATTGTTTCAACAGCCTCGACAGGGTGCTTACCGGCGGCAGTTTCACCGGAAAGCATAATTGCCGAAGTTCCGTCATAAATTGCATTTGCAACGTCGGTAATCTCTGCTCTTGTGGGACGGGCATTCGTTATCATCGACTCAAGCATCTGAGTTGCGGTTATAACCTGCTTACCTGCCGTATATGCCTTTTTGATGAGCTTTTTCTGTATTGACGGAATAAGCTCAAACGGTATTTCGACGCCCATATCGCCACGCGCTATCATAATACCGTCCGCAGCGGCAATAATTTCATCAATATTGTTGACGCCGCTCATATTCTCTATTTTTGCAATTATTTTTACCTTGTGAAATCCCACGGAATTTGTAAAATTACGAAGATAATCAACATCCGCGGCCGAGCGAATAAATGAAGCCGCTATGAAATCGAATCCGAGCTTTGCCCCGAACGCCAAATCGGACATATCGTGCTCGGAAAGATAAGGCATTGATAAATTTGTATCCGGAACATTTACGCCCTTTTGGTCTGAAATAACACCGCCGTCAACAACCTTACAATAAATATCGGAGCCTTCGACCTTTTCGACCCTGAGAGATACAAGACCGTCGTTTATTCTGATAATCGTGCCCATTTTAACATCCTGCGGCAGTTCCTTAAAGGAAACGCTCGCCTGCTTTTCGTCGCACTCTATATCTCGCGAGGTGAGAATATAATCATCGCCCTCTTTCAGCGTTACGGCTTTGTGGTCTTTAAAATAGCCTATACGTATCTCCGGACCCTTAGTGTCAAGCATTGTAGCTATGGGGAGATCAAGTTTGTCTCTAAGAGCCACCAGCTCATCAAACCTTTTTTTATGCATTTCATGAGTGCCGTGAGAGAAGTTGAATCTCGCAACATTCATTCCGGCTTTTATCATCTTTTCAAGGACTCCGTCCTCATCGGTAGCCGGACCGACGGTGCATATTATTTTTGTTTTTCTCATTTAAAAGCACCTCCAAAAAATATATATAAATATGTTTTTCAAATCTTCCTCAGATACATTGTATAATTAGTTTTGTCAAATGTCAATCATATCAGGCATATTTTTTAGGTTTGTACGTTAATATATTTTTATGCTACGAAAGAACATTATTTTGTATTATTTTAATTTACAATACCTTGTTCGACAAATGCCGAAAGAAAAATAAAAAAGACAGCTTGAAAAACAAATCAAGCCGTCTTTAACTTAAATTACGCATTGAATTTAAAACAGAATATTCCCTAAATTCAAAATTCGTCAGCCTTCGTAATCGTCCTCGTTTTCCCAGTTATGGAAAACATTTTGAACATCGTCGTTATCTTCAAACATTTCGAGCATTTTGCCCATATTGTTTATATCCTCTTCACTTTCGAGTTTTGTATAGGTAGATGGAATATAATCGACCTCGGCTGTCAGGTATTTATAACCCTTGGCCTCAAGATCGTCGCGTACTGCACCCATATCGTTAGGCTCTGTGCGAACTTCGAAAACATCGCCGTCTGTGAGAAAATCGGTGGCACCCGCTTCAAGAGCGTCTTCCATAAGTTTTTCCTCGTCGACATCCTCTTTGTCGATAATAATTACGCCCTCACGGGTAAACATAAACGAAACACAGCCCGAGGTTCCCATATTGCCGCCGAACTTATCAAAATAATGACGCATATCGCCTGCGGTTCTGTTGCGGTTATCTGTAAGAGTCTCGACTATTACGGCAACACCCGACGGACCGTAGCCCTCATAGATTATGCTTTCGTAATTATCGGTATTGCCGTCTCCGGCAGCCTTTTTAATGATTCTTTCGATATTATCGTTCGGAACATTGCAAGCCTTCGCCTTAGCTATGCAATCCTTAAGCTTTGAATTACCGGCAGGGTCGGGTCCGCCCTCTCTGACGGCAACAGCTATTTCACGGCCGATTTTAGTAAATACCTTTGCACGGGCATTATCGGTCTTTTCCTTTTTACGTTTGATAGTACTCCATTTTGAGTGCCCTGACATATTTTTCACCCTCTGTCAAAATTTACGGAAAATATTTTAACATATAATCGCTTTATTATCAAGATTTTTTTGTTTAACGAAACGCAATACGGTTTTAAGCCGCCGATTTTATGAGAATCACACCGAAACGAGTAAAAATACGAAAAATCAATTCACATATAATAAGCTCGTCTTTAAAAGAGTTTTATATAAAATCAAACAACGCATTTGAAATATCCGCTTATTAAGTTACAAAAAATAACATTTTTAGCATTTATTTTTCGGTTTCACTCCCACAAAAATCGGCAAATGGTGGGACAGAAAAGATACAGAAATTGATATTGTAGCAACAGATAATTCCAATAATATTATCTTCGGCGAATGCAAATATACCAAAAAGCCACTTGATGTTATTGTGTATTACGACTTGCTTGAAAAGGCAAAAAAGTAAATTGGAATAAGCAAAACAGGAATGAGTACTTTGTGTTCTTTTGCATTAACGGCTACACGAAAAAAATGCAAAACCTTGCAAAAGAAAATTCAAATATCGTTTTGTATTGAAATAAATACAAGTCTTGTAAAACAGCACTGATGCTTAATTGAGCATTGGTGCTGTTTTCTTTTCACCATGAAAGAAAAAAGCCTTTACCTTTCGGCAAAGACTTTGTTTGTATGAGAGTCAATATTTTTTGGTGTTATTTGCTTTTTTTACCTTGATAACGCCTTTTATTGTTTCAATGCCGTGAATGGTACCCACAAGCGGATGATAAAGCACAATGCGTGGTCCTGAATAACGCATCACTTCTTTAATTTTCACTCGCATATCGGGTTTGTAGCAATGGCAGGGACATTGCGAGCAGAAGTTTTTATCGTTTCCCCAGCGGCAATGATCAAGCCTGAAAAGCGCATAATCAGTAAGTTCTTGGCAGTCCTTGCAAAGAGTACCTTTTTTTGATTTATGCACACCGTGGCAATAAATTTTTACCATTTCGGGTAACATTTCTTTTTCTCGTGTGATTCTGTCTTTTTTCATGATAATCTGCCTCTGTAAACGGTGTAAGCTTCGTCAGCGATTTTTGCCGTTGACTTTCTGTGAGAAACCAAAACAATGCTTTTGCCGTGCTTTGCTTCGTTTATAGATTTTAAGATGTTGCCCTCGTTTAAACTGTCCAAATTGCTTGTGGGTTCGTCAAGCATAATCATAGGAGAGTTGCAAAGGAACGCTCTTGCAAGACCTATACGCTGTTTTTCACCATCCGAAAGCAAATCACCGAGTTCGCCTACATTTGTGTCGTATCCCTTAGGCAAAGTCATTATAAAATCGTGAATTGAGGCTTTTTTTGCGGCAATTTCAACTTCTTCTCTTGTTGCGTTGTAATCTGCAATTTTAATGTTATTTTCAATCGTATCGTTAAACAATTGAGTTTCTTGGCTTACAAGGCTCTGATTGTTACGAAGTGATGATGTTTTAATATTTTTAATGTTTTCACCCGACATATCAATTTCGCCGCTGTTTACATCCCAAAAACGCATCATAAGTTTAAGCGCAGTCGATTTACCCGAACCGCTCGGTCCGTTTATAGCAATGATTTTGTTTTTTGGAATTTCCATATTGAAATTATCAAGAATTTGCTCTTTGTCATATGCAAAGCCTACATTTTTGCATTCCATTCCGTCAAATATGATGTCGTCACCGTTTGTGTTTTCTTCAACAACAGGGATTTCATCAAGAATTGACAGCACTCTTTCGCCGCTTGCAAGGGTGTGAGTCAAATTGCCTGCGAGGTTTGAAAGTGCGGCAACCGGACCGAATGAACTCATCATTGCAACGGTTGAAACAATAAGTCCGTCAAATCCGATTGTGCCCTTTTGGTAAAGGCAAATTGCAACTAAAAGCATTGTGATCGAAAAGAAGATAATCGAAATATCCGTAATTGAAATATTATGCCCCTCAATTTTCTTTAACTTCTTTTGAAGTGAATTAAGTTCATCGGTTTTTTCGTTCATTTCATTAAGACGGGTATCGGTTGAATTGTATCTGATTGATTCCAAAAGTCCCCTCATACTGTCAAGCACATATCCGGAAAGTGCACCCGAATTTTCACGGTAGGTCATACCGATATTTTTGTTAAATTTAGATGATACAAGTGGAATAATAATGCCGACTGTAATGTAAGCCGCAAGTGCAACAAGCATAAGCCAACTACTGTATCTTCCGATAAATATCAGCATAACAAGGCTTGTTAAAAACGCAATACAAATCGGAGAAATCGTGTGAGCGTAAAAAACTTCTAAAAGTTCAATATCACTTGTTATGAGCGATATCAGATTGCCTTTATCTTTACCTTCAAGTTTAGCCGGAGTTAACCTGCGAAGCGATTTGAATACTTTATCACGAATAAGTGCAAGTAATTTGAATGCAATATAGTGGTTGCACGCTTGCTCGCCATAGTGTAAAAAGCCACGCAAAACCGCAAAAATAATAATGCAAATACAACCCGTTTTTATTGCAAGTCCACCGTTTATACCTGCAGCTGTAAGCAGCGTCATACTGCCAAGCACCGTAATTTGAATTGCGCAAAGAAAGCCTGTAACGCCGAGTATAACTGCAAGTACCATAAAAAAAGCAAGCGGCTTAACAAGTTTTATCAACCGCATCATAATTTTGAAACCTGATTGTTTTCTTTTCATTACGCTTCCTCCTTTGCATATTTTTCAAGTTCTGCTTGAGTGGAATACATCAGCTTGTATTTTTTATTAAGAGACATAAGTTCAGAATGAGTACCGCTTTCCTCAATTTTGCCTTTATCAAGCAGAAGAATTTTGTCACTGCCTACCACATTTTCAAGCCTGTGGGAGATAAGAATAACGGTTTTGATTTTAGCCATATTGTGAATAACGGTCATAATGTCGTTTTCGCTTTCGGCGTCTATGTTCGAAGTTACTTCATCAAAAACATATATCGGTGTGTTGTGAAGCAAGGCTCTTGCAATGGCAAGCCTTTGCCTTTGTCCGCCCGAAAAATTGCTGCCTTGTTGATTAAGTTTAGTATCAAGTCCGTCTTGCTCACTTAAAAATGACCAAAGGTTTACCATTTTCAATGCTTCAATCATCTTTTCGTCACCGGCACTTTTGTCGGCTATGAGCATATTTTCCCTAACCGTTCCTGCAAAAATGTAGGAATTAAAGTTTACGGCAGTGATGTTGTTCATAAGTGTTTTTTCATCAATATCTTTTATTTCAACACCGCCGATTGTTATACTGCCTATGTAGCCTTTAGTTGTTCCGCAAAGCAGGGAAGCAAGCGTGCTTTTGCCGCAACCCGATTCGCCTACTATGCTTATAAGTTCGTGCTTTTTAAAGGTTGCCGAAATATCGTTAAGTACGGTTTTTTCGCCGTCATAAGAAAAGGAAAGGTCTTTAATTTCGATATCCCCGTCAAGATTTTCAGGAATCTCCGCTCCGTGTTCGTCCTCTTTTGTATCAAGCAACTTAAAGAGTTTGTCGCTTGCCGCCATACCGTTCATAGCCACATGGAAAAATGAACCGAGAAGCCTGAGCGGTAAAAAGAAATCAGCCGCAAGCATAATGATTAAAAATGCTTGGGGTAATGTGATTATACCGTTTTCAACCTGAATGATTGCAATTACTACACCTACTGCACTTCCTGCATATGCAACAATATCCATAACGCTTACGGAATTGAGTTGCATTGTAAGAACTTTCATAGTAATTCTTCTGAATTCTTCGGCTTTTTTATTCATTTCAACATTCTTGCGTTCATCCGCCTGATAAACTTTGAGTGTTGTTAAGCCTTGGATATTTTCAAGGAAAGTATCACCGAGGTTTGTGTATACTCCCCAATATTTGCTTAGAAGTCTTTTTGCGATTTTTTGAACTGCAACAATAGAAAGCGGAATAAGGGGTACACAAATAAGAAGCACCACCGACGCTTTCCAGCTTACGAACACAAGCACGGCAAAAAGCGTTATCGGTGCAAGCATAGCAAAGAAAAACTGCGGCAGATATTTGCCGAAATAAAGTTCAAGCTGGTCTACACCCTCAACAAAAACCTGAAGCACCTCTGATGTTGATACCTTTTCGCTGTAAGATGCTCCCATTCGTGTAAGCTTTTTATACATTTTTTGTCTAAGCACTTTTTTTACTTCGCTTGAAGCGAAAAACGCAGTCTGAGAACTTGCGTATCCGCAAAGATAGCGCACAAGCATAACCGCCGCAATTGCGCCCAAATAAGGCAAAAGTCCTTTAAAATCAAACGCTTTACCGTCGAGAATTTGCGCAAGTAGATTTGAAAGAATGAAAATCATAACGATGTTTGCAACCGTTTTCAACCACTGCGCAAGAACTGTTAGGGTAATGTACTTCTTTGAAGAAGGCACTTGCTCTATAAGTCTTGTTTTAATCATTTCTTTTCTCCATCAATTAAGTTATTTATCCAAAAATTCATTTGCGAGGCGGTAATCGCCTTGCCGTGATATTTTACCGTTTTTCATAATCAGCACTCTGTCTGCAAGAGCACCGGCACATCGTTTATCGTGTGTTACGGTAACAATTGCCGTGCCGAGGTTCTTGTTTATTTTATTTACGGTTTCAACCGTTTTACAAAGGTTTTTGTAATCCTGACCCACCGTCGGCTCGTCAAGAAACAGTACGGTCGGCTCGCTTGCACAGACGGCAGCAATGGAGGCACGCCGTTTTTGCCCTTCGGAAAGTGATTGCGGATGCCTCTGCTCAAGTCCCGAAAGTCCAAAGGCATTTATCATTTCCCTTGCCGTTTCCTCGCTTTTTGCCTTAAAGGAAATCTCGCTTAAAAGCGTTGGCATAAAAAGCTGATAGACCGGATTTTGGTAAACATATCCCACCTTTGAAAACCATTTGCTGTTTGCTTTTTTGCTTTTTGTTATTGTTTGGCTCAGCACACCGTCATTCGGCTTATTCAGTCTTGCAAGCATGCGCATAAGGGTGGTTTTTCCGCATCCGTTTTCACCGAGCAAAACTATTCGTTCGCCCGCCCGAATTTCTATATCAAGTCCATCTATAATATTTCTGTCACCTGCGGCAAAAAAGAGTTTTTCGCCTTTTATAAGCACTTCGCCGGGCAAAGAGCCGTCGGCATGAGGAATTGTTTTTATTCCGCTGTTCAAGTCGTTTATGTCCGTACTTGTAAAAAGCTGTTTGTTTTCGATTCGCATAACTTTATCTATGTAGTTTTTCACAACATCAAGCCTGTGCTCAACTATTAAAACGGCATATCCGCTGTTTGCCAAATTACGAAGTGCTTTCAGCAAAATGTGTGCTGTATGAGTGTCCAAATTTGCAAGCGGTTCGTCAAGAATAATGATTTTTTGCTCCATCGCAAGGGTAGAAGCGGTTATCAGGCGTTGCTTTTGACCACCGGAAAGTGTTTTTGTTTTTGCGTTTTTTTCTATTTGCATAAGCGTTGTGAATCGTTCAATGCGTCTGTCGATTTCTTCGGACGCAATATTAAGATTTTCGCAGCCGAAAGCGATTTCTTCGTTTACTAAATCATAAATAATTTGTTCGTCCGCATTTTGAAGCACAGTACCGATTAGCTTTGAACGCTCGCTGATTTTTAGCTTTGTAACATCCTTGCCGTCTATTTCCACACTGCCCGAAAATTCGCCCGAATTAACGAACGGAATAACACCGTTTATTATCGAAAGCAGAGTGCTTTTTCCCTCGCCGGAAACGCCCGACAAAAGCACGGTTTCGCCGTATTCCACGGTGAGATTTATATTTTCAAGCACATTTTCTTTAGCACCGTCATATTTAAAAGAAACTTCTTTCAGTCTTATCGCTATGCCCATATCATAACACCTCCGCCTGCGCAAAGCACGATAACACAGGCAAGAAATACAAAATCCCTTGCTTTTATTTTTATTACTTTATATACCGAGCTTGTACTGTCATCAAGTGTAAATGCCCTTGTTTCAAGCGAAAGGGAAAGAGTATCCGATATTCCGATGATTCGCATAACGAGCGGAATAATAAACGCACGGTAAATGCAACTCGGTCGGTACCAATTCATATTTGCACCTCTGACCTTCATCGCCTCCCAGATCTGCTTTATTTCACCCACTAAAACCGGAATAAATTTAAGTGTTACAAGCATGCCGAGCGTTATAACTCTCGGGCATTTCAGCTTTGCAAGACAGCGTGTTAGATCGCAGGGTGATGTGCTTACCATCGGCACGGCACACAATCCCAAGAGAATCATTCTTAAAAGTGTTTGCCAAAATGCGTCCAAACTTCTGTTTGTCAAAAATGACAGACCGCCTATAATAAGTCCGCAAATCGCCATTGCAACGGTCATTTTCCATGTGCTTTTAAAAAGACCGAATGCCGAGTAAAGTACAAAAATTGCCGTGGCAAAAGCAAAAGCCAAAAGATTTTTGGAAAAAAGCATTCCGAATATCAGCACTATTACGGAAACTGAAAATGAAATCAGCGGATAAAAAGGCTTTTTAGCCTCAAATGTTTCAAGCATTATCATCTTCTCCGTACGGTTTTAATTTACCTGCCTTTTGAAGTTCTGCGGCGATTTTCATTCCGATTGCCGCACCCAAAAATGCCAATATAATTGTGCCGATTGATGTTAAAACAGAAATTTTCGGATTTGCTGTAAGCTGAGCGTAACTTTGCCCATTGAGCCAAAGACTGAACAGAACCGAAATCGGCAGTGAAAACGGCATATATATTCCCGTTGTAACGAAAACGGAAACTTTCTTTTGATAACCTCTGAAAATCAAAAGCATAATTAATTCCGCTATGATTGCGGAAACAAAATTGTTAAAAAACATAACCGTCGAAAAGAAAATCAGCGGTGCGCCCGAAAAAAGTCCGATAATTGTGAGAGCACCCGGCTTTCTTACTTTCATAAGTCCGATTGCCACGAAAATCGAATAAATAGGTGCGGCTGCCATGTTACGCAGTCCGAAAACGGTGGTGTGCATAACAAGCGGCATCGTTATTCCGCCGCACAATGTCATCGCTGCGGATAAGACAGCCAAAAACACAAAATCCTTAACTTGAAATTTCTTAAATATTTTTTTCATACTTCGCCCCAATCAGTCATGTTTATTTTTCTTGATAACAGCAGTCATTACAAGCACAAATGCAACCGCACCCACTACGCCGCAGGCAATGGCGATCGGAACTTTTTTATTTTTAACCGTTTCCTCTTTAGGCTCGGTAACGGTTAGTGCTGTTGTAGTTGTAGTTGTAGTTGTAGTAGTTGTTGTTGTTGTTGTCGTTGTAGTATTTGTTGTTGGCGTTGTAGTAGTTGTTGTTGTCGTTGTAGTGGTAGTGGCTTTTTTGGTGGTTGTTTCTTTTTTTACATCTCTGATTTTTTTTGCACTGTCATAATCTATTTTAATTCTTGCAGAAGGTGATAAAGGCATAGCCGAAGCGGCAAATTTTACGCCGACAAATTCATTGTCGCTCTTAATCGGAAATTCAAAAGCCGTTTCATATTCACTGCCGTCAATTTCAACATTATTCTTTTTCTCAACTTCTACTGTGTCGCCCTCAACAGAACCGTCCTTGTAATACCAAAAATGCATATCGCTTGTTGTTTCGGCAGGAGCTATTGTAAGCGTTTTTTCATCACCGTCAACTGTAAGAAGTGCGGTGTGAACAATATATCTGTCACCCATAGATGTTCTTTCTTTTTCTGCGTGCCACATTTCAATCGGCACTTCATAAACACCGTCCTCGCTCGGACCCATTGCAAACGCACCGAACGAAGTGCAGATAAGTACAAGTACAAAAACTAATGCAGTCAATAAAATCGATAATTTTTTAAACATATTTGTCCTCCGTATTTTATTAGCCACTGCTAACTTGACATTAAAATTTTTAGTTAGCACAAGCTAACCGCGGTTATTCTATCAAATGACAAATAAAAAGTCAATATTTAAACTATAAAATAATTAAAATTTGGCACATTTACAGCCTGCATTTGATAGACAGTTTAATAAGTCATAAATCATCTTACAGCCCAATTATTAAGCAGCGGTATCCTTTTTCAAACAATATTATTCTGGTAACTTTTCCATTCATGTGCACCTCTGTTACTTGCCTACATTTTGGGCAAACCTACTTTTCAAGTTAAAAAAATATAATTTTAATTTGAATGCGCTATCGTATTTTGCATATAATATTTCTATAAGAATGCAATATTTGCACATTTACGGTTGACAATGTGCAATTACTGCATTATTTTTCAATCAGAGGTGCAATTATGAATGTTCTAAAAAACTTGAGAATTGAGAAAGTTCTCGTAAAACGACATTCCCGAACTGTTGGATATACTAAAAAATTAAATATCTAAATTGTAAAATGATATTGATAATCCTTGCCTGTATGGTGAGGATTTTTCTTTTGCGTGAAAATAATTTGTAAATTTTTTCTGAAAACACCCGAACAAAACGGGAATTTTTCTCCGTATAGTAGAGGGGGTTTTGAACGGTGTCTTTTCTTTTTGTTTTTCACTCAGCAAAATATTCTCTCGAATAATTTGTAAGGAGGTTTTCATATGCGTAAAAATTGCAGCGGGCAATTTTTTCTTTTGCCGAACAGGATTTTTGATGAACAGTTATCGCCAAATGAATTTATTGTTTATTCTTTTCTCGTTCGTGCAAAGGACTCGGCAGGGCAAAGTTTTTGGTCGGGGCCTATGATTGCAAAAAGCTGTTCGATGTGTGCATCCACTTGCAGAAAAGTTTGCGTTCGCTTGAAAGCGGCGGGTACATAACGATCTCAAAACGATTCATCGGCGGCGAGCAAAAGAGCAATCTATACACGGTCAACAAGATTTAATGCACCGTGCTTTAGGGTTTATCGACAAAGAATATGAAAGACTTTGATTTTGAAATTTTATGATTTTTGAAACGAAAATTGACAGCTTTTGGGTGGGTTTTGAAGCGAAATTCAAGTCGCCGATTTTATGAGAATCACACCGGAACGAGTAAAAATAAGAAAAATCAATTCACATATAATAAGCTCGTCTTTAAAAGAGTTTTATATAGAATCAAACAACGCATTTGAAATATCCGCTTATTAAGTTACAAAAAATAACATTTTTAGCATTTATTTTATTTAATATAAAAACGCTCAATGTAAAAAATAGTAATGCAAACGCAAATTGTAATGAAAAGGAGTGTTTTCAAATGTCAAGTTCCAAGAATGTTGTTCCGGAAGCTAAGGAAGCTCTTAACAGATTCAAAATGGAAGCTGCTAATGAGGTTGGTGTAAATCTCAAGCAGGGTTATAACGGCGACCTTACTTCTAAGCAGGCCGGCTCTATCGGCGGACAGATGGTCAAGAAGATGATCAAGGCTTATGAAGACGGCATGAAATAAGAAGTATAAATACCCTGATTCTTCAATAAATTTCGGACAAAATGAAGGTCTGCCGGTTAAACCGACAGACCTTCTTCTGTGTTTGTTATTAAATATTTCAGCGGACGGATACGGCTTTATATCCGATATCATAAAACATTATTATACACTAATTGGATTTAACAGGGCAAAAGAATCCATTCCGTCAAGATAAGCTAATACCGCGTCATTTGACAATACCACCGAGTTTTCCTCGTTATGGTTGCCGGCTACAACAATCACATACAGATAACCGTCTCCCTCGTTTTCCATAATTCCTATAAGGTTTGTGTACTGTTGGAAGTTCTTACAGGTAATAGCGGTATAGTATTCCTCCGAGCCGTCGTTACTTCTTATTTTTACTGTAACAGCCACACCGTTGTATACATCATCCGGCATTCCCTCGGCTTCTACCAATGTAACTGTGTTGCCTCCCTTAGCCTCATAATATTTTATAAGGGCAAGAGCCTGTGCGGCGTCGGCAACATAGCCATCATAATCTATGGCGGCACCGTTTCTGAAGGTGTATGTTTTGCCCGTACAATACATCGCCTTGCCTTTATAGTTCCAATCAAGAACGCCGTTTCTTACATAATAAAGGGTAGTGCCGTATCTTAAAACACCAGAGAAATTCCAGTCAAGAACCCCGTTTACCACACCGTAATATGTTCCGTAGTAATTTGTAAGGCTACAATAGTCCCAATTGAGGAAGCCCTCCTCTACGTAATACCATGTGCCATAATAATTTACAAGTCCTGTATAGGAAGTGTCGATCTGACCGTTTGTAAGATAGCACCATTCATTGCCGTAGTAATTATAAAGACCGTTTTTATTCCAGTTAAGAACACCGTCCTCAACATAATACCAAGTATCGTAATACTGAGTAAGTCCGGTATAATTCCAATTAAGAACACTATCCTCAACATAATACCAAGTATCGTAATACTTAGTAAGTCCGGTATAATCCCAATTAAGAACGCCGTCCTCAACATAATACCAAGTGCCGTAATATTTTGTAAGACCGGTGTAATCATTCGAATAAACACCATTTTCTACATAATGCCAAACATCATCAACATAAACAAGGCTTGAATAATCCCATTCAAGTATACTTTTTATGACATAATATGTTGTGCCGTAATACTCGGTAGGGCCTGTATAGTTCCAATTAAGAACGCCGTTTTCCACATAATACCAAGTGTCATAATACTTAACAAGGCCTGTGTAGTCGGCATTATGTTCACCGTTTTCCATATAGAGCCAAGTACCGTCATCCGTTCGCTTAAGTGAATCGGTAGTAGACGCAAAAGCGACGACCGACATTACAGACAGCGATAGAATAACAGTCAGTACAACCGCAATCAACTTTTTGAAATTTTTCATAAATTTAATATCCTCCCTGATTTTTACGGCATAAAGCCCTGCCGCTTATTCGAATTATACAACAAACTGTATATAATTGCAACGATTTTTATGCAAAAGTGTTGCATTGACACATTTCTCAAAAAAAACACAAAACCGTTCAAATTAATGAACGGTTTTGCAATATTTTGTATGCAGCAGTCTTTAAGCAAGCGAGAAACAATCAAATACAATGCGTACTACGCAAGAACTCCGTTTCTGACATAGTAACGCGTGCCGTAATAATAGGTGTATCCCGTATAATTCCAGTCAAGCACGCCATTTTTGACGTAATACCAAGTGCCGTAATATTTTGTAAGACCGGTGTAATCCCAATTAAGTACACTGCCCTCGCAATAATACCAGGTGCCGTAATAGTTTGTGAGCCCCGTATAGTTCCAATTTAAGACGCTGTTTTCGACGTAATACCATGTGCCATAGTAGCTCGTGAGCCCCGTATAGTTCCAATTAAGAACACTGTTTTCGACGTAATACCATGTACCGTAGTACTTTGTAAGACCCGTATAATTCCAATTAAGAACACTGTTTTCGACATAATACCAAGTATCATAATACTTAGTAAGACCTGAGTAATCCCAGTTCAGCACACCGTTTTCGACATAATAATAAGTGCCGTAATAATTTACAAGTCCGCTGTATGAAGTATCATTTTTGCCGCTAACCATATAGTAATATTTATCTCCTATATATTTCAGCGATATTGTGTTCGCGGGAGCCGCCTTTACGTCAAAGTCACATTTTGCGGTTTTATCGGAGCCGAGAAGCTTTGGAGTTTCGTCTCCGCTGTAAATATCAAATGCAGTTACAGATATGCTGCCTTCTTTATAGTTGCCGTCAAATTTAAAAGTATAACTTCCGTACAGCTGCTCCGTCGAAGAGGATTTCGGTGCGGCTGCCGAGCATCTTAAAGAATCCTGTGAAAAATTATAATTTGTTATTGCCGTACCGCCGTTTTCATACGAAGTAACCGACGTCTGCTCGCCTTTTTCATTTTCTTTAGGCTTATCAAGGCTCATATACTTGGAATCGTATTTAAGTGTATAGCTGCCGCCAGCGGCCCCTGCCGGAGCATATATTTTTACCTCTACCCTGTTATAGCCCATAATCTGAGCGTCAACTCTGAAGGATGCGCTTTCGGAAGAAGTGTCAACGGCAAACGACGTCGCAAGTACAGCGAACACGCATACAAGTATTGCGAGAGCCATAACAGCCGAAATTATTTTAGTTCGTCTTTTCATATTAACCTCCGTTAAGCCCCGAAACAGACATTTACTTATATCGGAATTATACAACATCCGAAATGCATAGTCAACACTCATGCATTCTCGGTTGACGCCCGAAAAACAAAAAAATATACCTAATTCCGAAAAACGAATTTCGAAACACGGTATATTTTCTAAGTTAAAGTGTAAGCTGCTCGCCGACATCATCAGCCGACAAAGTCGCACCGGCGGCAGGCAAAGTTCTCGTCCTGTATCTCGCAGGCTTTACAAACTCACCATCGGTATACTCTTTTACGGAAGATACCCTATGCCCTTTTTTGAGAGTCATAACCGATACGCCCATAGAATCCTTGGTCGTTTTGACGGCTATTGCGCCGGTATTGAGAAGAAGAATTCTGCCGGAGGTGGACTTCATAACATACTCCTTATCCTCAGTCACACAGAACATATTGACTACCGGAAATTTCTCACAATACGCCTTAATCAGCTTCTTGCGGTTCGTTTTAGTCTCATAGGCGGAGAGGTCTATTTTGGCAAGCTTGCCGTTTTCAAAGAAGAACAGCATAAAGCCCTTATAGTCTGTTGTAACCGCCATATACACGGCGTTTTCATCGGGCTCCATCTCAAGCTTTGAAGCCACATAATCACCGAGAACGCTCGCCTTGCTGTCATCAAAATCGGCAGCTTTGGCTTTATAAACACGGCACTTATCGGTAAAGAACAAAAGCTCGGTATTGTTTGTAGCCTCAACGGTCTCGATTATTTCATCGTTTTCCTTTAGCTTTTGCTCACCGCTCATACGCAGTGACTGCGGAGTTATCTTTTTGAAGTAGCCCTCCTTGGTAAAGAACAGCGTAACGGGATAATTCGGTATCTCCTCATCGGGCTCCGATTCATCATCTATATCACTCGTGTAGATTATTTCCGAACGACGCGGCTTATCGTAATTTTTAACAACATCCGAAAGCTCGTTTACGATAATTTTTTTAACTCTTGAGCGACTTGCGAGAATATCCTCCATATCCTCGATTTCGGCTCTCAGCTTTTCTATATCTTCCGTTTTCTTTAAAATATACTCACGGTTTAAGTGGCGCAATTTGATTTCAGCCACATAATCCGCCTGTATCTTATCTATTCCGAAGCCTATCATCAAGTTCGGAACAACCTCGGACTCCTCGTCCGTTGAGCGTATTATTCTTATTGCCTTATCAATATCGAGAAGAATTTTTTGAAGTCCCTCTAAAAGATGCAGCCTGTCTTTTGCTTTGGAAAGGTCAAAAAAGACGCGGCGATTTACACATTCGGTACGGAAAGCTATCCATTCCAAAAGCAGCTCGCGCACCCCGAGAACTCTCGGCGTACCCGCGATAAGGACATTAAAGTTACAGCCGAATGAATCTTCGAGCGGAGTCATTTTATAGAGCTTTTTCATAAGCTTGTCTGCATCTGTGCCGCGCTTTAAGTCGATTGTTATTTTAAGACCCTTTTTATCGGTCTCGTCGCGGATGTCGGAAATTTCCTTAGCCTTGCCGCCCTTTGCGAGTTCGACTATCTTATCGATTATCGCCTCCGTAGTGGTGGTCGCCGGAATTTCGTATATATCAATACAGTTATTCTTTTTATCATAGCTGTACTTTGCGCGAATTTTGAAGCTTCCGCGACCCGTGCGGAATATCTCGTTCATTTTATCTTCGTCGTAGAGTATCTGACCGCCACCTATAAAATCGGGAGCCTTTAGCGTTTCGGTTATATCGGCGTCGGGGTCCTTTATAAGCGCCACGGTAGTATCGCAGATCTCTTTCAAGTTAAACGAACAAATATTTGAAGCCATACCGACAGCTATGCCCATATTGGCGTTTACGAGCACCGACGGGAATGTAACGGGCAAAAGCGTTGGCTCGGTCATGGTATTGTCGTAGTTCGGTACAAAATCGACCGTATCCTTATCTATATCGCGGAAAAGCTCGGCTGAAATCGGAGCTAATTTTGCCTCGGTATAACGCGAAGCCGCATACTGCATATTTTTTGAATACGATTTACCGAAGTTACCCTTTGACTCAACATAAGGGTGAAGGAGCGACTCATTGCCGCGCGCCAAACGAATCATCGTCTCGTAAATTGCCGCGTCGCCGTGGGGGTTCAGCTGCATGGTTCGGCCGACTATATTGGCTGATTTTATAGTGCCTCCCTGAAGCAGCCCCATTTTATACATAGTATAAAGCAGCTTTCTGTGTGACGGTTTAAAACCGTCTATTTCGGGAATGGCACGCGACATAATAACGCTCATGGCATACGGCATATAGTTAACTTCAAGCGTATCGGTTATATGCTGCTCTACCACCTCGCCTGCACCGAGAATATGAGCGTTTATGTTAAGTTCCTCCGAATTTCGGTCTGTTTCGTTTTTCTTGGTTCTTTTAGCCATTTTCCGACTCTCCTGATTTGCCGTGATAACGTTAAGAAAGGTCAGTCATATCAATGTACTGAGCACCGTTTTCGGCAATATAATCTTTTCTGCCCTGTAAATTGTCGCCGAGTAAAAGGTCAAATTTATCGGCGACAGCCTCGGGTGAATAATCCGGCTCGACCTTTATAAGACGACGGGTTTTGGGATTCATTGTGGTAAGCCACATCATCTCGGGTTCGTTTTCACCGAGACCCTTTGAACGCTGTATGGTATATTTTCTGTCTCCGATTTCAAGAAGGGCATCCTGCTTTTCCTTTTCGGTGTAGCAAAACCAGGTCTCGTCCTTGCAAGTTATTTCGTAAAGCGGAGATTCGGCTATAAACACCTTACCCTCTTTTATAAGCGTGGGCATAAGACGATAAATCATCGTTAATATCAGCGTCCGTATCTGATAACCGTCAACGTCGGCATCGGTACAAATTATGACCTTACTCCAACGAAGATTATCCATATTGAAAAGAGACAGATTTTTATTTGCCTTGGAGCTTACCTCAACGCCGCAGCCGAGCACTTTGATAAGGTCTGTAATAATGTCGTTTTTAAATATTTTGGGGTATTCGGCCTTAAGACAGTTGAGTATTTTCCCTCGTACCGGCATAACCGCCTGAAAGGCACTGTCTCTCGCCTGCTTGCAGGCACCGAGAGCTGAGTCGCCCTCCACTATGAATATTTCACGCTCCGAAACGTCCTTTGAGCGGCAGTCAACGAATTTTTCGATTCTGTCAGTCATACTGTTGCCGCTTTGAAGCGTCTTTTTAATGTTGAGCCTTGTGGATTCGGCCTTGACGCGCGAACGCATATTTATAAGCACCTGCTCGGCAATTTTTTCGGCGTCTATTCTGTTTTCTATAAAATACACTTCAAGCTGATGGCGGAGAAAATCCGTCATAGCCTCCTGAATGAATTTATTGGTTATAGCTTTTTTGGTCTGATTTTCGTATGACGTCTGAGTTGAAAAGGATGACGAAACAAGTACAAGACAATCCTCCACATCCTGGAAATTTATCTTGCTGTCGCTCTTTAAATACTTGCTGTTTGCTTTTAAATAGCTGTCAATCTGCGAAACGAACGCACTTTTTACCGCTTTTTCGGGAGCGCCGCCGTGTTCGAGAAAACTGGAATTATGGTAATACTCCTTAAGCTGTTTTTTATTGGAAAAACACAGCGCAACATTGAGCTTAACCTTGTATTCGGGCAAATCGGCTCTGTCTCTGCCCTTTCTCTCACCCTGCCAAAACTGCACGGAAGAAAATGCATCGTCGCCGACAAATTCCTTTATATAATCGACTATACCGTTTTCGTAGCAGTATTCGTATTTATCAAAGCTCTTTTCGCCGGTTTGATTGCGAAGAACGAATTTTATTCCCGCATTTACAACCGACTGCCTTAATATAGTCTCCTGATAGTATTCAAGAGGAATATCAATATCGGTGAACACCTTGATATCCGGTTTCCAGCGTATTCTTGTCCCGGTATCTTTTTTATTGTACGGTTCCTTTTGAAGCTCGCTGACGGGCTCGCCCGCCTTAAAATGTATCTCATAGCGAAGACCGTTTTTGTGCACCTCGGCATCCATATACTCCGAAGCATACTGTGTGGCACAAAGTCCGAGTCCGTTAAGTCCGAGTGAATACTCGTATGTTCCGCCGTTGTTTGTATTATATTTACTGCCGGCATACATCTCACAGAAGAGCAGCTCCCAGTTCCAACGCTTTTCCTTTTCGTTGTAGTCCATAGGCATACCTCTGCCGTGATCGACAACCTCAACGGAGCCGTCGAGAAAACGGGTCACGGTTATCTCTTTACCGTAGCCCTCTCTTGCCTCATCTATGGAATTTGAAAGTATCTCGAATACAGCGTGCTCACAGCCCTCAATACCGTCAGAGCCGAAAATAACGGCAGGGCGAAGTCTAACTCTGTCAGCACCCTTTAGCTGCGAAATACTTTCTTCATTGTATACCGCTTTTTTTGCCATTTAAATAAACCACCTTTTAAATTCCGAGCGGCGGAAAAAATGCACGCAGGAAAATCCTGCCGAAAAATACCGCCATATATTTTACACTATATATAGCGGTCAAGTCAAGTTATTTGCCTTTTTAAACGGATATTTAGGGCTCATACACCTAAAGCCAACAGCTCAAGTCAGCTTTTATCGTCATCGGTATGCTTTTTAACCTTATGTTTATTTCCGTTTTCATCAACGATATACGTATTTTCAAGATTTGCGACAAGATTTCTTTTAAAAGAGTCGATATACTCGCGGCGCAAAATTGCCTGCTCCTCCTTTTCTTCGGGAGTAAGCCCCTCACCTTTTTGCTTTTTGGCAAGGAAGTTTATACGCTCAATTTTACTTTGCTCCATAATCATCACCACGTAAAGGTTATTTTTTATTATTTTATAATATTTTTTAAATAAAGTAAAGGAGCGGCTCAACACTTGAAAATATTAAGTGAATATCATATAATTTCATTATGATGAAGGAAGGATTACGATATGTTTAAATATGTTCTGATAGACATTGACAATACGCTTTTGGATTTCAACAAATGTGCCGAAAAAGCTATGACAAACGCTTGTAAAGCTTGCGGAGTAGGTTTCAAAAAAGAAATGCCGTCGGTTTTTCATAAAATCAACGACTCTCTCTGGCAAAGACTCGAAACGGGAGAAATCACAAGGGATCAAATACACGAAAAACGGTGGAATATGGTTTTTTCGGTTATGGGTATCACTTTTGACGGACGCAAATTTGAAAAAGAATTCATAAAAGGGATATATGACAGCCACGAGCCTGTAAACGGAGCTGTGGATACGGTTAAATATCTATCAAAAAAATACATACTCTGTGCCGCAAGCAACGGGCCGTTTGAGCAGCAAAAGCACCGACTGACACTTGCCGGAATGATAGACTGCTTCTCTCACCTTTTTGTTTCTGAGAGAATAGGCATACAAAAGCCCCAACGGGAATTTTTTGAGCGGTGCCTCAATGAGCTGCACGAAACCGACAAATCAAAATTTATACTTATAGGCGATTCGCTTACCGCCGATATATCCGGAGGGAAGAGCTTCGGAATCACCACCTGTTGGTATGACCACAACGGCACGGGGTATGATAATGTGGGCGCGGATATAAGAATCGACAGTCTCTCAGAAATCAAAAGCATACTTTGAGGAATTATTATGATAAAGCTCCCCGAACAAGTGAATAAGGCAATATGCCTGCTGAAAAACAGCGGTTTTGAAGCCTATGCTGTCGGCGGCGCGGTTCGTGATTGTCTGCTCGGCAAAGTACCGTTTGACTGGGACATCACAACAAGCGCACGCCCCGAAGAAACCGAAAAGGTGTTTTGCGGCGAACGGATAATAGAGACAGGTATAAAGCACGGGACGGTAACTGTTATAATTGACGGTATGCCGCTCGAAATAACCACTTATCGCATAGACGGCGACTATACAGACCACCGTCATCCGCAAACGGTATCATTTTCGGATAACCTCAGAGACGATCTCTCAAGGCGTGATTTCACAATAAACACACTTTGCTGTAATTGCGACGACAAAATAATTGATGCTTTCGGCGGCAAAGACGATTTGAACAACAAAATAATACGGTGCGTCGGCGACCCCGACACCCGTTTTTCGGAGGACGCGCTCAGAATAATGCGTGCCGTCCGTTTTTCGGCGGAGCTCGGATTCACAATAGAAAAAAGCACATCGGACAGCATACTGAAAAACAGGCGTCTGCTGTCGGATGTGTCAAAAGAAAGATTACAGGTTGAATTCACAAAACTTATCACGGGAAAATACGCAACCGACGTTATACGGAAATATCACGCGGTTATAGAGGTATTTATCCCGGAGCTTGCCCCACTTGCAGAATGCGAGCAGCACACAAAATATCACAAATACGATGTGTTCGAGCATACGCTTCACGCCGTAGACGCGATAGATTTTACTGACAGAATTTTGCGTCTTACAATGTTTTTCCATGATTTCGGAAAGCCCGACGCCAAAACTACTGACGAAAACGGCACTTCGCACTTCAAAGGTCATGCCGTGATAAGCGAAAAAAAGACGCGAGACATTCTTAAAAGACTGAAATTTGACAATAATACAATAAACGAGGTATCAAAGCTCGTTTTGATACACGATATGAAATCCCCGCGCGACAAAATTCAGGCAAAAAAAATGATGTGCAGTCTCGGAGACGAAACATACCTTAACCTTATAAAAATCAAGCGTGCCGATAACAGGGCAAAGGCCGATCCGCACGCAATAGACGAAAAGCTTAAAAATATGCGTTCGTTCTATGAGGAGATAAAGATAAACAACGAGTGCTATAATTTAAAATCTCTCGCAATAAACGGCGATGATATTAAGGCCTTCGGTATTGCCGAGGGAAAAGAGATTAAAAGCTCGCTTGATTTTTTACTTAACGGCGTTATAGAGGGTAAGTGCCAAAACAGAAAAGACGAATTGTTGGAATATCTGAAAGAAAATACAAAATAATTAAAAGCACCGCGATTTTGGCAAAAAGAATCAGCGATGCTTTTTTATTATGCCATAAGACCGCATGACCTGCGAAGCAGCAAAACCGCGTCACTCTCATCTACGGCTCCGTCTCGGTTTAAATCGGCCTCTTTGAGTTTTATCGGAGACAAGCCTGTTAAGCCCGCAGAATATTTAAGCATTATAACAGCGTCCGCACTGTTCGTTTTACCGTCTGAATTCACATCGCCGAAATTCACTCGCGCAACGTAATAATAATCCGTTTTGCCCTTGCGTATGCGAATACCTGCACCGTCCTCGACAACGGCGAAATCAGGCAAAATATTGCCGTTTTCATCAAACACGGTCAATTCATCCGCAGCATCGATAACTCCTTTGAATACCAATATTTCCTTTAGCGTTTGTACCGTAACACCGACTGCCGTATTTACAACACCGGTTTCTTTCTCCTCGGACACACAATCGAAAGACACAGTTGCATTTCTTATGCCGCTTGCCGCTTCAGATGAAAACGCGGAGCTTCCGTATATTGCATAAAGTGAGGTGCATCCGTCTAATGCCGTAGCCGACATCTTCAGAGCTTCGCTGAAAACAGTAACGGTTTTTAAAGACGTACAGCGCGAAAAAGCTTCGTCTGAAACAAGCTCGGTATTTGGGGGCAAAGTAACTTTTTCCAAAGAAGTATTTACCGAAAAGGCAAAAGCCCCTATCTCTTTAAGAGACAGTGAAAAGCTTATCTCCGAAAGTGCGGCACAGTTATAGAACGCTCGATCCCCTATTGTTTTTACGCCGCGAAGCTCAACTTTTGAAAGAGACGAACAGTTTTCAAACGTGCTTGTATGAAGCTCCGTAACGCTCTCGGGCAACGTAACTTTTTCTAACGCAGAGCAACCGAAAAAGGCTTTCTCACCGATAAATGCCACTCCGTCGGGAATTGCGGCGAAAGAAAGCGACGAACACCCTTTAAAGGCTCCCTTGCCTATATATGTAACTCCTTTTTTAAGCTCTGCTTTTTTTAAGGAATAACAGCCCGAAAAGGCATTGTCGCCTATCTCGTTTAAATTCGCGCCGAAGCTGACATATGACAGAGCCGTGCAGTCGGAAAAAGCGTTTTTGCCGACTGCGGTGACGGAATCGGGTAAGCCGATAAATTCCACGGTTCCGTTTGACGAAAATGCGTAATCGTCAATCGCCGCCACCGTTTTGCCCTTAATTTTTTCGGGTACCAAAATCGTGTCGTTCACTCCGCGGTAGCCGCTTACGCAAACCTTTCCGTTCTTAATATAATACACAAAGTCGCTGTCACCCGAGGCAAAAGCATCGAGAGGCAGCGACAATATAACGCAAATAACCGCAAATGCAACTATTGACTTTATTTTATTACGAACAGCTGTCATTTCATTCCTCCGCCCCTTTTATGAGCTTGATTGTATCACCTTTTTCGGCTTTTTTCGGAATTTGTGCTGATTTATCACACAACCTCATTTCCGCCGCTTTATATTCTTTTTACAAAACATCGCTTTCAAGGTAACAAACGGCGTCATAAAATAATATGCGGCTAAATGCCGACTGAAACAGCACACACCGGATATTGGTTGTGTGCTGTTTTCTGTTCTGATTTATATTTAAAACTACACTTTTTACTGCTTATTAAATATCAACGGTCAGGCTATTCAGGACTATAACTCATTGACATTTATTTATGCCGATGATATACTTCTAATGTTCGCTCAGGGAGCGATTGTTCAGTAAAGACGTAAGCCGAACAGGGTGCAGACTGAGAAAGCTGTATCTTGTTTGGCTTTTTAAATATAACATTGCTTTTGTGCTACAATTCAAGAAAACGGATACATAAATTAAAAGGATAACGCAAGTGATTTTCAGGAGAATATTAAAATGACAAAGGACGAATATTTAATAACCGATCCGCCACTCAAGGCTTTGACTGTTTTTGCGATGCCTATGATTTTAGGCAGCTTCTTTCAACAAGTATACAATATGGCCGATTCAATTATCGTCGGTCAATTTGTCGGCTCCTCTGCCCTTGCGGCCGTCGGGGCTTGTGCCGCACTTACAAATGTTTTTATTTGCATTGCACTCGGTGCAGGCGTGGGCGCAGGTGTGCTTGTAAGCCGTTATTTCGGTGCTCAAAATTACGGCAAGATGAAAACAATCGTTTCCACATCGTTAATAAGCTTTTTGCTTTTAAGCATATTTCTCGGTATCTTTGGATTTTTCGGTTCTAATTGGATGATGAGCATACTGCAAACGCCTGCGGATATAATGGAGGATGCGGTACTGTACTTGCGCATCTATTTTGCGGGCTTTCCGTTTTTATTTATGTACAACATTCTGTCAACCATGTTTACTTCAATCGGCGAATCGAAAATTCCGTTATGGCTTTTAATATTTTCATCTGTATTGAATATCATCATGGACCTTTGGATGGTAGGCGGTCTTAAACTCGGAGTATTCGGTGCGGCTCTTGCCACCCTTATTGCGCAGGGCATTTCTGCCGTACTTTCCCTTTTGATTTTTCTTTATCGAATGCGAAAATACGCAAGTCCGTTTCATCGATTTGACAAAAGCGAACTGCGTTTAATGCTTAAAATCGCCGTTCCGTCTATTCTTCAACAATCTACGGTATCAATCGGTATGATGATTGTGCAGGCGGTTGTAAATCCGTTTGGCACGCAAGCACTCGCAGGCTACGCGGCAACGATGAGAGTAGAGAATGTTTTTTCACTGATATTTGTATCAATCGGGAATGCCGTGTCACCATTTGTTTCGCAAAATTTCGGTGCCGGAAAAATTGACCGTATTAAAAAAGGCTACCGCGCCGCTTTGCTGTTAGATGTATGCTTTGCCGTACTTGCATTTGTAATTATTGAAACAATGCACACACAAATTTCTTCACTTTTCTTAGGTAAAGACGGAACGGAATTAGCGTATCAAGTATCCGGTGATTATATGAAATGGATTGGATACTTTTTCATATTTATGGGTATCAAAATGGCAACAGACGGTGTTCTTCGCGGACTTGGAAATATGCGCCCGTTTTTGACTGCAAATATGGTCAACCTTGCAATTCGTTTATCCGTAGCATTGATTTTTGCACCGCATTTCGGCATTGCATTTGTATGGCTTGCAGTTCCGGCAGGTTGGCTTGCCAACTTTATAATTTCCTATGCGGCACTGAGAAAATCTTGGCCGAAAAATGCTTTGGATCAGGAAATTCACCATATCTAAAAGAAACAGTCACCGCAACGGTGACTGTTTCTTTTTAACGAAAAAGCAGAAAAAGCGGACGGGAAATTGTTGTAGGCAAGCTGAAAACATCTTCAAGCAAGCGTATCGTACACTTAAACGAAGCTGCAATACAAGCGATTATTGAGTTACGCAACGAGCGATATTTCGGTGAGGATACACCGTTGATACCCAATGCAGACGGAAACTTTACAAGACCGTTGAACTTGCGAAAACGGTTTTATTCCATACTCGATGCGGCAGGATTCGAGAAAAAAGGGTTACAAAGCCTGCGCCACACTTTCGCAACAAAACTTGTAACAGGAGTGCGAGCAGAGGACGGAACGGTAAAAGCATTAACACCGAGGCAGGTGGCAGACTTACTCGGACACACAACTTCAGAAATAACCGAAATGTATTATGTCAAGCGAAACACGGACATGCTGATGGGCGTTACAAACGGATTTGAATTGTGATATAAGACGGATAATCGTTATTTGAGCAGATGAAAAAACAGCGTGAGAATCCCTCACGCTGTAAGTAATTAAATATTCAATTAAATGTTATATGGTCAGATTTTCCAAATCAAATGGTGATTGTTAAATAAATATTATAAGCTATCAGATAACACCTTGATTTTTTCATCACGGCTAAGAGTCTTATAACCGCCATCCATTGTCAGTGTTAAATCGGCAATGTTTTCTATATCATCTTTGGTAACTCCCAAATCGGATATATTAGTAATAACACCGATTTCGTTCATCCAATTTTCCATTGCAAGTAATCCTTCATTTGCAATTTGCTCATCTGTTTTTCCTTGAGGAGAAACGCTCCAAACATTGATTGCAAAACGCTTAAATTTATCAAGTCCGTAAGGCATAATATATCTGTAATATGCGAGAGAAACAGCAGAAAGCGTCATACCGTGGGTTGCGTTTGTATAACCTCCGACTGCCTGACCGAGCATATGAACCTCCCAATCGGTTGTTTTGCCTTTGGCAATAAGAGTGTTAAGCGCCCAAGTGGCAGTCCACATAATATTGCTTCTTGCTTCGTAATCGTTAGGATTTTTTACCGCAACAAGGCTTGAGTGAATAACACTTTTCATAAGTGCTTCGCTGATATAATCGCTTGTATTATCATCAGTTCCTGAAAAATATTGTTCGCAAATATGATTGAAAATATCATAAATTCCCGACACCATTTGGTATTTCGGCAATGTCATTGTAAAGCGAGGATTAAGGATTGTAAATCTCGGCATAATCTTTTCATCTGCAAAGACATGACCGATTTTTTCTTTGGTATTCTGATTTGTAATTACAGAACCTGCGTTCATTTCCGAGCCTGTTCCAACCATAGTCAAAACACAGCCAATCGGTATTATTTCACAATCCGGCTCTTCAAAACGAACAAAATATTTTTCCCAAGGATCTTCATTACAATTAACAGAAACAGAAAGCGCCTTTGAAAAATCGCAAACAGAACCACCGCCAACTGCGAGAATAAAATCCGCATTATGATTTCTTGCTATTTCTATACCTTCATAAAGTTTTTCAACAGTCGGATTTGGCATCACGCCCTCAATTTCTGTGATGTTTTTATTACTTTCTTTTAGAATTTTGATTATATCGTCATAAATACCATTCTTTTTTATAGAACCTGTACCATATACAAGTACAACATTATCACCGTATTTTCTTAATTCATCACTTAAATTGGATAATGAATTTTCTCCAAAATAAAGTTTTGTCGGATTACAATAACTAAAATTTCCTAGCATAATTTTGCTCCATTCTTTAATAATATAGAATTTTTCTTACACATTTTTACCCATTTGATATGCAAGTTTCATTGCAGGGTGATTTTTAATTTCACCTTTTTCATACACACCGCCGGCAACAACAGTTCCTTTTTCAACCGCACCTTCGACACAATCGGCATAACCTCTAAAACAAGCTAATGTTGTGTCTGCTGACGATTTTTTATTGTCTGCCATAGTAGTAATATAATAAAATTCCTTGTTTTTAACCTCTAACCAACGAGCAACAGTACGGTCGATAACTGCTTTTAGCTGAGCATCTATTGAATAAAAGTAAACCGGACTCGCCAACACAAGAACATCAGCATCAATCATTTTTTGTAAAATCTCAGCCATATCGTCCTTAAATACACACGCGCCGCTATTATTACTGCAATGGTAACAAGCAATACAAGGGTGTATATTCTTTTCGGACACATGAATTTTTTCAACATTATGACCGGCTTCTGTTGCACCTTTGGCAAATTCATCACACAAAATGTCAGAGTTACCATTCTTTCGAGGACTGCCTGACAGAATTAAAACTTTTTTACTCATAATTAAGTTCTCCCTTTAAGAATTTATTGCGTTAAAATATTCCTCATCTGACACAGCTTCCAGCCATTCATTTGATGTATTTTCTCCCGGAACTTCAATAGCTAAATGAGAAAAATAACTATCAGCCGAAGCTCCGTGCCAATGCTTGACATTCGCAGGAATATTCACAACATCGCCGGGCAGCATTTCTATAGCTTTCTTGCCCCATTCCTGATAATACCCTTTTCCGGCAACACAAATCAAAATTTGACCGCCACCGTTTTCAGAATGATGAATATGCCAATTATTTCTGCATTTTGGCTCAAAGGTTACATTAAAAATACCAACTTGGTCTTTAGAAACAGGGGCGAGAAAACTCTTTCCGCTGAAATACTGTGAAAAGCTGTCATTCGGCTCACCAATTGGAAATATCATTGACGAAGCGTGTTTTTCAATAGTATTGTCTTCAGTTTCCTCGTTCTTTTCATTCCAAACTTCTTTTGCCATACGAAATGCAGCCCAAGCTTTGGGCCATCCTGCATAAAAAGCATTATGTGTTAAAATCTCCGTGATTTCTTCTTTTGTAATTCCGTTTTTCTTAGCACTTTCCAAATGGTAACGAAAAGCGGAATCGATTAAACCTTGCGACATTAAAGAAGTAACTGTAACAAGTGAACGGTCTCTGAGCGATAACTTGTCTTCTCTGCTCCAAACCTCACCAAATAATACATCATCATTTTATTCGGCAAATTTCGGAGCAAATTCTCCTAATTCATCTCTGCCGGCTGTTTGTTTTACTGCCATAAATTTCAACCTCCAAAATTTTGAAATTTGCTATTGAATATTTTTTTAATCTCTGCTATATTGATAATAATACCTAAACCTAACTTTAAGTCAAGAGCTTTTTTATTTTTTGGAAGGGAAAAATATGTATACAATCGGTCAAGTATCTGAAATGTTTGATTTACCGGTATCAACTTTGCGTTACTATGATAAAGAAGGGCTATTTCCTGAATTAAATCGCACATCGGGAATTAGACAATTTAGCGAAAATGAAATTGAGGCATTGCGTGTAATTGAATGCTTGAAAAAAACAGGTTTACAAATAAAAGACATTAAGCAATTTATGTCTTGGTGTATGGAAGGAAGTTCAACATATACCAAAAGAAAAGAGTTGTTTGAAAACCAAAAAAAGCAAGTAGAAGCTGAGATTACTAAGTTAAATAAAACGCTTGATATGTTAAATTTCAAATGTTGGTATTACAGTGAGGCTATCAAAGACGGAAATGAAGAAAGACTCAAAAATATAATTCCGAACGAATTACCGAACAGCATTAAATCGGCATATATAAATTCACACAAAGAATGAACAAGTTAATAAGATACAAGAGAGGTTTAATATAGTAAGATATTACAAACGGATTTGAATGGTGATTGATGCTTTTTTGATGATGTACCAAACGAATTACATGGATTGTGTGGCACAAAGTGAACATAAAACAGTGTGAAAATGAAAAAACGGCGTACGGAAAAAACCGTGCGCCGTAGTTTTATTTATATTGGAAAAGCAAGTGAAATCGCCGTAAAACAAAAGCAATAATTATCCCCACAAGATTGCCTAAGATATACAAACGGACTTGAAGTTGCTCCGCAACCCCTCTTGCGGTGCCCAAAATATGGAGGTGTTACGCCATATTTTGACCGCTGCGCCATCCTCGCCTCGCTGAATCTGCCACCGGCAGCGCTCGGCGACGAAGCCCGGCACGCGGTTTTGGGGTTGCATACTGTATTCTTTACATTGTGTTATAATGATTTGCTTAATCACTTGTAAATCCTTGATATATCAACGATTTTTAGTGCATATACTAAAAATTCAAGCTGTATCAATCAACCACAGAAAATTAAAAGTGTTAGAAAAAGTGTTAGAAAAAGAGCAAAAAAAATAAAGCCATATACTACGAAATGGCTTTATATCAATGGCAGGGGCAGAAGGACTTGGTCTCGCCTGCCGGCTCGGTCGGTGCTTCTGCACTTCGTGCAGAGGTCTCCACCGGAGACCCGCACCCCTCAACACGCTCCGCGTGCCTCGGAGTCTAAATCATTTTACTCAATGCCAAAACAAAAACGGTCACCTTTCGGTAACCGTTTTCGATTTGGCAGGGGCAGAAGGACTTGAACCCTCGGCACGCGGTTTTGGAGACCGCTGCTCTACCAACTGAGCTATACCCCTATATTAAATTCTTCCTTGCGGAAATCACTTTGATATTATACATATATTGCATCATTTTGTCAACAATAATTATTTCAAAATGTTTTTATGAAGCTTCTTTTTAAATCTAATACACAACAGAAAAAACGATAACAATCGGCGTCGGTGCTATTGCTCGGAAAAGCTGCAAACGGATGATGCATTATCGATGACAAAACCGGTTTCCGCATAATTTTTCTTTTGTCCGTTATCTTTCTAATCAAAAAAAGAAAAACGAAAAGATAAACATACAAAACAAAAAGAAACGACAATCTTCGCACGAAAATTGTCGTTTCCTTGGTGGACCATCAGGGACTCGAACCCCGGACCGCCCGGTTATGAGCCGGATGCTCTAACCAACTGAGCTAATGGTCCGCATCTAAACTGCTTGATTATTATATATATAAACGGCACAATTGTCAAGGGTTAATTTTTCTTTTTTTAAAATAGTTGTCGTTTCGAAGTTCACCGCCGAAACTTGTGTAAAAACGCATAATTTTATATGTTTTTGACGCTTTTACATATTGCAAATCCGTAGATTTATTATATAATTATAAAAACAGACTTTTATCCGGTTTTGTTTTTGTACAAAATATACATCAAGTGAGGTGAGAACTTGTACGGACTTATAGATCATCAGGAAGAAATTAACCGTCTTATGTCACGTTACGGCGTAAAATTCGGACTTTATAAAAACAACAAATTCAATGAACGGCTTTTCCCCTTTGACACCATACCGCGCATAATACCGAAAAACGAATTTGAATTTCTTGAAAAAGGCTTGAAGCAGCGCGTTTACGCTCTTAATTTGTTTTTAAACGATATTTATTCCGACAAAAAAATCATACGCGATAAAATAATTCCCGAAGAATTCATATATACTTCGCCGGGCTTTTCCGCACCGTGCGACAAACTGACTCCGCCTAAAAAGATATATAATCACATTTCGGGTATAGATTTGGTACAAGGCAAGGATATGTGCTGGTATGTACTTGAGGACAATTTACGCATACCCTCCGGCGCGTCTTATCCGATGATAGCACGCGAGCTTTGCCGCAGAGCAAGTCCCGACACGTTCCAAAACAATTCGGTAGACGACAACCGCGACTACGGCGGGCTTTTGCGCCGTGTTCTCGATGATGTAAACACCGGCGGAATCAACGTGATTTTGACCCCCGGCCGATACAACTCGGCTTTCTTTGAGCATTCGTACCTTGCGGAGCGCACAAAGGCTGTATTTGCTATGCCGCAGGACCTTTTCGTTGAAGGCAACGTGCTTTATTACAGTGAATATTCCGGTAAGCGACAGCGCGTAGGCACGGTTTACCGCCGAATTTCAGATGAATACATTGACCCTATGACATTTTACGCAGGCTCTCTTCTCGGAGTACCGCATATCATAGATTCTTACAGAGCCGGAAATGTTGCGATTGTAAATGCGCCCGGAAACGGCATAGCGGATGACAAGGGCGTATATTATTTCGTCCCGCAAATGATAAAATATTATCTCGGCGAAGAACCGATACTAAACAATGCCGTTACCTATCTGCCGATAATAAAAAAAGATCTCGATTATATAATCGAAAATCTGCCATCGCTGGTTATAAAAGATGTATCGGAGTCCGGAGGCTACGGGGTCATATTCGGAAATACTCTGTCCAAAAACGAACTCTCTGCCATAAAAGAAGCCGTTAAAACGACGCCTCGCCGATTTATAGCGCAGGAGGTTATAGACTTTAAAGGGCTCAAGGTTTTTGAAAACGGCAGGCAAGTCGAAAGGAAAGCCGATCTTCGGGCATTTATACTCTACGGCGACGAAATAAAAGTTTGGCACAGCGGTCTTACACGCTATTCTCAAGATCCGGATTCTTTTGTTGTAAACTCATCTCAGGGAGGAGGATTTAAAGACACATGGGTATTATCTCGATAAAATCCACGGACAATCTCTTTTGGCTCGGCAGATATGTGGAGCGCGTCTTTACCACTCTTCGCGTTTTTTCGGAATATTACGATAAAATGATAGACAAAGACGAAAACGCCTATGTTGATTTTTGCAACAAGCTCGGTATAGAAAACACATATTCATACAAGCAGGAATTTATAACGAAATATCTTTTTGATGAAAACGACCCGAATTCTGTTATGAGTAATTTACTCTGCGCCTATGATAACGCCGTTGTTATGCGTAACGAGATAAGCTCCGAAACGCTGTCATATATTCAAATGGCGGTAAATTATATGGAGCAAGGCAGAGAGAGCAGCGCACCGATGCTCAAATTGCAGGAGGTATTTGACTGCATATTTGCCTTTTGGGGCAGCGCCGACGACTTTGTTGAATCGGAGACAACGAGAAATATACTGAAGTTCGGCAGAAGCGTTGAAAGACTTGACCTCTATACCCGTTTTTCCTTTTCTCCGACTCTCATCAAAAAGGAATTCAGTATACTTTTAAACCGTCTTTACAAAGTCGGCGTAGACTGTAACATAGACGCTATCAACACCCTTATGAACATCATTCTCGAAAAAGATGAGTACAGCGACTACGACCTATATACCGTGCGCGACGAGTTGTCTAAGGTATTTATTACGGCACCGCAGTATTGATCAAAAAAGGAAGATAAACGTGAAGCACATCAAATTTTTTTACAGTATGAAAATTGATTTTTCGTCCCCTGTGATAAGGCACTGCTTTTCTTTGAGATGCTTGCCGTTTGATACGCCGTCGCAGAGGATAGAGCTCATAAACGTGGACATAGAGCCGCATAACATGCTTACCGAAACGGCCGACGGCTTCGGCAACAGAGTCCTCACCGACAGAATTATCGAGCCTCACTCAAAATTCGTTGCAATAGTTGAGGGAAAAGCGAGTTTAGACTTTTCAAAGCGCGAAAAGGAAGAGCTTAACTGCATTTATAAATACCCGTCGCAGCACACGGTACCCGGAGAAAAAATCATTGAACTCGTGTCGGGGCTCGGTGATATGGCAAACCTTACCGCGCTTGAGACCGCACAGGCGGTTTCAAAAAGAATCGGCGAAGTATTCAGCTATAAAAGCGGCGTAACAAATATAAATACCACAGCGGAAGAGGCACTGCACCTCGGGTGCGGCGTTTGTCAGGACTACGCGCATATATTTTTATCGGCGGCAAGACTTTCGGGCGTTCCGGCACGATATGTTGCAGGCATACAAAAAGGAACCGGTGAAACGCACGCCTGGGCAGAGTTTTACGACGACGGCATATGGGTCGGAATTGACCCGACGAATCACAGAATGTGCGATGAAACGTACCTTGCGCTAAGCCACGGCAGAGACTTTGCGGACTGCGGCATCAACCGCGGGCTGTTTATCGGCGGAGGCACTCAAACCCAAAGCATTGTGGCTACGGTGGAAGAAATATAAAATTAGTGGTTATCCATGGCCCATTAAACAAAGTGTTCTCATCTTTTCAGAGCGAGCGAATACGAATGCTCGAATTGCGGCAACAAAAGCGACAAGCCCTATACAGAGTGTCCCACGGCGGCTCGAAAATGACATCGTATCAAAGCTACCACAGTTATGACCCAAGCTAGATTGACGAGACGGCGGATTACGACGAGATGTTCGGCGACGATGACGACCGAAAGCAGAATTTGTTTCAAAAAAAGAATCGAGCAGCGTATATCTGCTCGATTCTTTTCTCTTTTATCGAATGTTGTTTTTTATCACCGACCAACTGTCTGTTAACCGTTCGAGATTATATGACGCATTGGCGGGACTTGTTGACGGCAAAGCCACGGTATCTCTGCCGACGGTATCTTTAATATACTTATTAAACAATTTTTCGCTTGTTTTGCCGTTTGAGTAGATTTGTCTTATACCGCAGGAGGACAAAATCACCCCTATATCATTCGGTACAACATTTTTAATAGAGCTGTCTGAAGAACCCACTATATCGCAACTTTTTATAACGTCCCAAAGCGCGATATTATGGCTCTGCAAAAGAGCTGTTTTTTCTTCATTAGACGATGGCACCGCACAACCGAGTACGGCGGCGAGCACACGCCAAAAACGATTTTGGGGATGCCCGTAGTAAAAGGATACTTCCCTTGATTTAACCGACGGAAATGAACCGAGAATCAATATTTTGGAATTGCCGTCATAAATCGGCGGTATAGTATGCAAAAGGTGCTCCGAAGTCATTGGTTTTTATCCTCAACTATTCTGTAATATGTTCTTGCCGTTACAGCATACACCAAAACGTAAATAATTGCAAATACGGATATTGTTGCGACGGTGCACCAGAAGAACAGCGTAACATTGCTGAGGTTCAGTAGCTTTAATAGCTTTGTAATTACTTTAAATCCGAAGCAGATATGAATTACGGCTGTAACGAGCGGCAGGAAAAATACGGTGAGCACCTGGGAATGGATACTCTTTTTGACCTCTTTTTTGCTCATTCCGACATTTTGCATTATTACATAACGCTGCTTATCGTCATAGCCCTCGGAAATCTGTTTATAATAAATTATCAAGACCGTTGCAACAAGGAAGAGAAGTCCCAAGGTTATGCCTATAAAGAACAGACCGCCGTACAGAGACATCATACTGTCGCGAGAGATTTCGGCACAATTTAAATCGACTGCGGAGGTCTCGCTTATATCGCAAAAAAGAAGCGATATATCCTTCATATACCCCTTTTGCACGTCTTTCGGCGCATCGGTATCAAAGCCGTAGGCGAAGCTCATGTCGGTGTGAGAGGCGTCTGCACCCTCGCTTTTGTAACCCATGGAATTATATATCGACATGGCGGCTTTTTCATCGGAAACAATATAGTAGCTGTAATTTGAGGTAAACGCCGAATAAGAGTCAATAGTAGGGAAAACGTCCACGGTATGCTTTATTTTATATGCGTCGTCGCCGAATTTAACCGTACCCGAAAAAGCCTTGCCGCGCGGCGTACAAGACAGCACCTCATCGCTTTGGAGCGTTTCGTTTTTTCCTGTTATCCTGTTGTATTCCGATACCGGTATCAGCGTCACAATGTCTACTCCGAGTCCGTCGTTGTAGTCGGGGGTTACGGTAGCCGTATAGCCGCTGTCGTTAGCGTAAGACGAAAATGAGAGATAGCGGTAATAAAGCTCGTTCTTACTTTCTATACCGTATTTTTGAGCCTGCGTCGTCATAACATCGGCATAATCTTTGCAATTTTCCGTTGTTGCGTTTTGCACGTCGATATAAATATTGCGAGGATACCGCGTGCGCATAATGTCCTCCGTACCGGCATATAGCGATACCGTAGTGGACACGGTGACAAGCACCGCGGTGGAAAGAATGCAGATGCTCGCAAGTCCTGCCGCATTTTGCTTCATACGGTATATCATACTTGAAACAGAAGTAAAATGCTTTGCTTTATAGTAATATTTTTTATTTTTTCTGAGAGCTTTTAATATCCATATACTGCCCGAGGAGAAAAGCATAAAGGTTCCGACTATTACGAGCAAAACCGCCGCAAAGAACGCGCCCATCGCCGTTATCGGTGATTTTACAACGAGAGCTATGGTATAGCCTGAAGCTAGAAAGGCTGCACCTAAAACAGCCGTAAGTACCTTTGCCTTCGGCTCTTTTTCGCCCTTATTTCCACCTTTTAAAAGTTCAACGGGATTTGACAGGCTGATGCATAAAAGATTATGTGCAAGATTCAAAAGAGCTATTGCGCCGAATACCAAAGCAGTAATGTCAACTGTTGACTGATAAAATCTGAAATCAATGTTTCCGCCGAATTTCAGTATTTTAAGCAGCAACAAAAAGGTCAGCTTTGAAAAAAGCGCACCTATGGCGATGCCTGTCGCAGTTCCGAAAATATAGGTATAGGCAGTTTCAATAAAGAGTATTTTCGCTATATGGCGTTTTTCCATACCGAGAATGTTGTATAATCCGAATTCCTTTTTACGTTGTTTAATAAGGAAGCTGTTTGTGTAAAATAAAAATATGGCAGAGAAAATACCGACTGTTGCAAGGGCAAACGTCAAGAGGGAATGAAGAGCGTCGCTATCTGCCCATTTTATGTTTGCTATTGTGCCGACCACAAAAAACATAGCCGTTGTAAATATACACGTCAAAATATACGGCACATATGTTTTACGATTATTTTTAAGATTTTGAACGGCAAGCTTTGAATAGAAAAAATTATTCATTGCTCTCACCTCTCGTTGCCATTGCGGTCAGAGTGTCCGAAATCTTCTGGAACATCTCGTCGTTATCCATACTTCCGCGATAAATCTGATTGAACACCTCGCCGTCCTTTATGAACATAATCCTGTTGGCGCAGGACGCCGCCTTTGTGGAGTGAGTAACCATCAAAATGGTCTGACCCTCCTCGTTAAAATCGCCGAACAGCTTTAAAAGAGCATCGGAAGCCTTTGAGTCAAGCGCACCGGTGGGCTCATCAGCCAATACAATCTGCGGATTTGTTATGAGAGCTCTTGCGACGGCGGCACGCTGTTTTTGTCCGCCCGAAACCTCATATGGAAACTTTGAGAGTATATCGGTAATTCCTAACTTTTCGGCAAGAGGCTTCAGTCTCTTTGCCATTTCGTCGTACGGCTTGCCTGAAAGCACAAGAGGAAGGAAGATATTATCCTTTAAAGAGAATGTGTCCAAAAGATTAAAATCCTGAAATACAAATCCGAGATTATCGCGCCTAAACGCCGAAATTTCTCTCTCTCCTATTGTTGATAGACTTCTGCCGTTCAACAGCACCTCTCCGCTCGTAGGCTTATCAAGCGACGCCAAAATATTAAGCAAGGTTGTCTTACCGGAACCCGACTCTCCCATTATTGCAACATACTCGCCCTTTTCCACGGAGAAACTGACATTGGAAAGAGCTTGAACGTGCGCTCCGCCGAAACGGGTCGTATAAACCTTTTTCAAATTGTTTACTTCTAAAAGCGGCATAATAATTACCGTAGCCTTTCTGCTACAAATATTACATAAACAAACACGGTTAACCCTTGCTGTAGCCGTACAAGACGTGACGGGAATTTCGTCTGTCTCAAAATCATAACCGAATAGCTTTTCTTTTTCGGCGTGATTTTACGTACCGAATGTATCCCTTTGTTTATTGCACGTTCAGTATATCAAAACGGAGAATCGCAAGCCATCGAAAAGGCTTACAATTCCCCTTTTAAACTTACATTTATGTAAGGTAGCGTTATTCCACGCCGAGACTGACGGTGTCAAGACAAAGTTTGACCGCAGTCCCCTTCCCCACCTCGGAGGTCACCGTAATTGTGTGGGAGAGCTTTGTAAGTATCTTTTTGCAGAGAAAAAGTCCTATTCCCGTAGATTTTTTATCTTCTCTGCCGTTAAATCCCGTAAAGCCCTTTTCAAAAATACGCGGTAAGTCCTCAGGCCTTATTCCGATACCGTTATCGGAAATGACAAGCGTTTTCGCAGTATTTTCATCCAAATAAATATTGATTTCACCCTCGGACGTATATTTCAACGCATTTGAAATAAGCTGTTCGATTACAAACGACAACCATTTTTCATCCGTCAACACCTTACAATCAACATTGCCCACAACAATCTTTGTTTTTTTACGCAAAAACTGCTTTCTGTATTTTTTAACCGCCGCTCTGACTATTCCGCCTAAATCATAGCTTTTGATTTCGAGGTCGGAAGAGATGCTGTCGGAACGGATGTACTGAAGCACCATTTCAACATATTGCTCTATTTTAAAAAGCTGCTCTTCAAGCTCGTCGTTTTCCGGAGAACAGTCTGTTTGCAGCAGCAGCCTCATAGCGGCTATGGGAGTTTTTATCTGATGCGCCCAGAGAGTAAAATAGTCCGCCGAATCGCTGTATTTGCGATTCATACGTGTTTCGGCATCTGTTTTGAGTGCGGACATCTTTTCGGCAATATCGGCAAGGTCCTTTTTTATCGGGTCCTTGTAATCCGGCAATTTAAGAACGGCATACTCTGCGTCGTTTTTAATTATTTCAAGTCTCTTATGCTTTTTGTATACCGAGGAAAAACGCAGAACAAATACAATCAAAAGAATTACGGCGGAGATGAGCGTCGCATACAGCACCGGCTCCGTTTCCACTCCGTAAAGCCAGAACACCGTATAAAATACCGCCGCTGCAAATACAAACGATAATACGGACAAGATATTGCCCGCCGTATATCCGAAAAGTGCTTTAAACCAATCTTTCATAAAACCTACCTGACTATATAACCGAGACCCTTTTTGGTAACTATAAAGTCGCAAAGCCCGGCATCTTCAAGCTTTTTGCGAAGCCGCGTCATATTTACCGTGAGTGTGTTGTCGTCAATAAAGCTGTCGCTTTCCCAAAGCTTATCCATAATCATATCGCGCGGGACAACCTTGCCCGAATTCTCCATAAGCAGCTGCAAAATTTTAAACTCATTTTTCGTAAGCTCGGTTTTTTTGCCGTTAAAACCTATCGTCGCGTCATTGAGGTTGAGTATTGCACCGCCGTGTTCGATAACCGACGTTGTCCCCGAAAAAGAATACGTGCGGCGCATTACCGCCTGCACCTTTGCAGTGAGAACGCTCAAATCGAACGGTTTGGATATAAAATCGTCACCGCCCATATTAACAGCCATAACTATATTCATTTTGTCGCTTGCCGAGGAAATAAATATTATAGGCACATTTGAAAACTTGCGTATTTCGCCGCACCAGTAAAATCCGTTAAAATACGGCAGAGATATATCAAGGAGTATAAGCTGCGGCGCAAACGACACTACCTGTTCGGTTATATTTTTAAAGTCAACAACAAAATCCGCATCATAATCCCATTTGCAAAGATGCTCTTTAAGGGTTCTCGCTATGACCTTATCGTCTTCAATTATAAGTATCTTTTGCATAGTTTCACCTTCATATGTATTTTAACACGAATACGGCAAATTGTCGATATAAAACAAAAATCGGCGCGGTATAAGACAATACTGCCCTATACTGCGCCGAAATGAGCGATTAAATTATATCAGTCTACTCTCTTGTCGCCAAAGAAGAAGAGCGCAACGGTACCGGGGCCCGTATGTGAGCCGATAACGGTGCCAACGCTGTTGATTTCGACCTTGCCGTTGAGCTTTTTGAATTTTGCCTCAACAAGGTCGGCAACGGCTCTTGCGTCATCATAGCAGGCGGATTCGGAAATGTAGCACTTGCCGCTGTAATCAAGACCGCCGTCTGCGTGCTCGACCATACGGTTAACTATCTCTTCAATAACCTTTTTCTTTCCGCGGTACTTTGTTCTCGGTATTAGCTTGCCGTTATTATCCATATTGAGGAGAGGACATATGTTGAGCATTGTGCCGAAAATCTGCGCGGTCTTTGTTATTCTGCCGCCGCGATAATAGCTTGTAAGGTCGGTAGAAAAGAACCAATGATGAACATTGAGCTTACGCTCCTCGGCAAAATCACGAACCTCTTCTATGCTCTTGCCGCTGTTTTTAAGCTCTGCCAAAGTGTCCATTAAAAGACCGTAGCCGGAGGAAGCACCGAGAGAGTCTACTATATATATTTTTCTGTCGGGGTACTCTTCGAGGAGCTCGTCACGCGCAATGCAAGCGGAATTATATACGCCCGAAAGTCCGGTTGAAAGAGAGACGTGAAGAATATCCTTGCCGTCCTTTAAGAACTCTGAAAAATACTCCTTAAACTGACCGACGTTGACCTGGGAAGTGGTGGGCTCCGCTCCGTCGGCTATTCTCTTGTAGAACTCGGCGAACGACATTGATTTACCGAGGTCATCGGGATACTCCTTACCGTCCATATTGAAGTGAAAGCAAACATAATGCACTCCGATTTTATCAAAATGCTCCTGTGAAAGATCTGCCGTGGAGCAGCAGCTTAAAATATAATCTGACATTAGATATACTCCTTAATTTTCTGTATCTGTCACCGGTAAAACTTCCGGTATTTTTGTTTTAGGTTTGCTCTGAACGCTCCAGGCTATGTTAATTGCATGGTCTGCCACACGTTCAAAGTCTGTTATTGTGTTTATAAACAGCATTCCCGCACGGGTTGTACATTCGTGACTGTTGAGCCTGTCAATATGAGCTTGCTCAAAAGTCTCCTGCATTTTATCAACCTGCGCCTCAAGGGAATTGAGTCTTTCCGCCGTTTGTACACTCAGATTTTGCTCCGAAAAAGCATCTACCGAGCCGTCAATCAGCGAAATGACGGTACTATGCATAGTTTTTAACTCTTTTTCACCCTCCTCTGAAAGCTCTATATTTTCATTTACACGCGACAAGGCGGCTTCCTCAAGGTTTGTCGCGTGGTCGCCTATGCGCTCTATGTCGTTTATAACATGGAACAGTCGACCGATATATTTAGCGTCCTTATAGCTTAAATCAAGAGAGTTTATCTTGACCAGCACGGGCGTTATATTGTGATTGAGATAATTGATAATCTTTTCGGTGTGATTTACTTCGTCAAAATGCTTAATTTCCTTGTTTATAAGGTCGCTTGACGCAATATCGAAATTGCGTCTTGCCAAAGCAGCCATACGAAGAACCTCTTTTCCCACCTGCACTACGGCAAGCGGAGGGGTATTGAGCATTCTCTCGTCAATAAACTGAAGGTGCATTCCGTCGTCCTCTTTACCCTTTTTATCGGGGACAAGAATGCAGGAAAGCTTTACAAGGGCGCCGGCAAACGGGAACATTATTATGGTGCTAACTACGTTAAATATGATATGAACGAGCGATATCTGCATCATCACGTTGTCACTCATAGCCTGTATCCACTTTGTAAACGGAAGGAACGTAGATATGACAACAAAAACAACCGTGCCGATTACATTAAATAGAATGTGCATAACCGCGGTACGTTTTGAATTTGTCTTTGTACCGATTGTCGAAAGAAGCGCGGTAACACAGGTACCTATATTCTGACCGAAAATAATATATACCGCGAACGAAAGCGGCACAAGCCCCTGCGATGCGAGAGCCTGAAGTATGCCTACGCTTGCCGCAGAGCTCTGTATAACGCCCGTAACTCCGGCGCCTATGAGTATGCCTACAAAAGGATTGTCCGCATTTATAATCCAGTTGCGGAAAACCTCGGAATCCTTAAGCGGATCCATGGCGTTTTGCATAAGCTCCATACCCATAAACAGCATACCGAAACCGGCGAGTGCCTGCCCGACATATTTCAGCGAATTCTTTTTGGCAAAAAGAATCATAAATGCGCCTATAAATATAGCTATCGGAGCTATCCCGGTAAGATTCAGCGAAACAAGAACGCTTGTGGTTGTGGTACCGATATTTGCACCCATAATAACGCCTATCGCCTGCGTTAAATTCATAAGACCCGTATTAACAAAGCCCACAACCATAACCGTGGTTGCCGAGGAGCTTTGTATAAGCGTTGTTATGAGAAAGCCGACAAGTACCGCAAGAAAGCGGTTTTTTGTCATTTTTTCAAGTAAATGCTTAAGACGCGACCCGGCTGCAAGCTCAAGTCCCTCGCCCATCAGCTTAATACCGTACAAAAGCAAGCCGAGACCGCCTGCAAAGGTCAGATAATTAGTAATACTCAAATTTTTTCCCCTTTAAAATACTCAGTTTTCCGCTTCTCTGCGTTTTTCGCTGAGCTTGAATTCCTTGCCGTCTTCACCCATGTGATATATTGTTTTGCTCACGGAAATGCCGCTTTTACCGGTTACCCTTGAATAGTTTATGCCTTTTTTGCGAAGATAAGTTTTATACCACTCAAGTCTTCTTAAAAAGTCCTTGTATCTTCTGTTTTCAAGATTTGTCCACGCGACCTCGGATAGTGCCAAAATACGCGGATAGACGGAAAACTCCAATGCACGCTCCGAATCTACCCATTCAGTCCACATTTCGGCTTCTATGCCTATTACGCGCTGCCCGGATTTTCCGAACCCGGATTTGACGGTATTATATTTATACACTTTTTTAAGCGATATAACAGAATATTTGCAATCAAAGTAAAAGTACGCCGTGGGAGAAAGAATAATATCACGCTTATATGACTGCCTTTTGACCTCGCCCGAATTTGACGGCAGCCAATACTGACACGTAATATCGGGAGAAAAGCTGTCATTGATGCAATCGTTCCAGGCAATGGGCGTTTTGCCGTATTTTTTAAGAATCTCGCCTATGCGAGTCATATAGTAGCCCTGAAGCTCCTTTGAGTTTTTAAGACTGTTTTTCTCTTTTGCCGCACGGCACTTAGGACAATCATCCCATATCTTGTGCCCCTTTGAGGCCTCGTCTCCGCCTATATGGAAATGTGTGCTTGTAAAGAGCGGACAAATCTCGGAAAACAGCTTGTCAATGAAATCATACGCATCTTCGTTTCCCGGGCAAATCGCAGCGTCAAATATACCGTTTTCGCAAGTAGGCTTGAATTCACGCGGCTTACAGGCAAATTCCGGATATGCGGCAAGCAGAGCCGAAGCATGGCCCGGCAAATCGATTTCGGGAATAACCTCTATATTAAGCTTTGCGGCGTACGCCACAATATTCTTTATTTCATCCTGCTTATAGTAATAAAAATATTCTCCGCCGCGGTGCTTTAAGCCGAGTCCCTCAAGCCCGGCATATTCACGTTTTGAGCCTATTTCGTTGAGCTTCGGGAATAATTTACTCTCTATTCTGAAACCCTGATCATCGGAAAGATGCCAATGGAACTTATTTAATTTCAGCATTGCCATATTGTCAAGCAATTTTTTCACGGCTTCCGTGCCGAAGAAGTGGCGGCACTCGTCGAGCATAAATCCGCGATATTTAAATGCAGGCTTGTCGCTTATGTAAAGTCCGTTTATAACTGCCCTGCCGTCTGTTTTTTCGGCCTGCATTATTATGGTTTTCAGCGTGACAGCCCCGTAAAATGCACCGGAAGAAGATGAAGCCTTTATCATTATACCGTCTGCGGAAACCGAAATAGAGTAAGCCTCGTTTTCCATTCCGGCTACCTTTTGAAATTTAATTGCACCCTCGCCTTTTACGGGCTTTGTTCTGAGATAATCGGTCAAATATCTACCCGCAGAAACAAACTCGGGTGAGCAAAGGACCTCGGTATTCGAAGAAATTACATATGTACCGTCCTTTGAAGTGTAGTTATTCGGCTTGGGAATAATATTGTATTTAAGCATTTCCAATAACCCTTTCGCAATAAATAATATCCTTTTATCTCAGAAATTACCATTGTAGTAATTATAACAAAAATAAAAGGATATTAAAAGTCTTATTTCAATTTCTGCGTTAATTTCTCATAAATCTCTATAATTTTAAACCGAGGTTCAAATTTTGGGTTACTTTCTACAACTTTAAGCTCGTCCTCTGACAAAATGTCTTGAAGCTCCGCATCATCGGATGACTCGGCTGCGGGCAGACACATAGGCGGAAACATAACGCACCACCAATTTTTGCCTTTTCCCTCTCCTATTATGACGCGCACGGCCTCATATTCACCGGCAGGCAAAGTTATACGATTATCATAAGTTCGCGTCGAAAAAAAGTCCTTGCCTATTTCGAGCCTTACATCATAATCGAAGCCGTTTTTACGTATTACCTCGCGCGCCGTCTCTTCAAGCCGCTCTTTTTGCGGAATAAGCAGCTTTTCGGCATTCGCACTTGTCAAAGAACCGTCAAATATCTCCTTGCCCTCCATGAGCACGGCATCGCGCACCTTAAGCTTCAGTATTTGGTCCTCGTCGCTGTCGGAATTAGCTATTACATGCATACGCAAAACGTCGCGTCTTACGTCGCCGCACGACGCGGCAAATGACACAAAGCTGAAAATCGACGTTATGACAAATGCTGCGGCTAACGATATTTCAAATCTTCGAATAAGCTTTTCTGTTTTTGATTTCATATGTTTTTCATCCTTTCGTAAGGTAATTATTGGAAGAAAAATCATATTTATACAAAAAAAGGAACGCAGGGAATTTTCCCTGCGTTCCTGAAACTCGATGTTTAAAGCTGACTCAATGCGTCGCCTATACTCTTCTCGAGAGCTTCTTTACCGTATTTGTCTATCTCGTTTTTATCTTTTGCCTCATGGGTAAGACAGCCTGCGCCGCCGATACATCCGCCGACACACGCCATACCCTCGATAAAGTTATTTTTAAGGATTCCTCTTGAAGCCTTCAAAAGAGCCGTTTTGCACTCTTCTATGCCGTCGCACGGAAGCGGATCAACGGTGAAATCTATATTCTGCTCCTTAATTGCCTGGCCGACAGCCTCCGAAACGCCGCCGCTTCGTGCAAATATTCTGCCGTAATAGGAAGCATTGTCAAGAACATCCTCAGGAAGCTCGGTAAGCTCGATATTACGCGAGTCAATAAGAGCCTGAAGCTCCTCAAAGGTGAGAACGCAGTCGACATACTGTGCGACTCTTTCCTGCTTCGCCTCGGCTTTTTTTGCCGTACAAGGGCCTATAAATATAACCTTTGCGGTCTCGTCGGTCTCTTTTATATATTTTGCAATCGCCGCCATGGGAGACAGATTGTGTGAAATGTTCTCGGTAAGCTTCGGATAGAACTTCTTTACATAGTCAACAAACGCCGGACAGCAAGAGCTTGTGAGGAAACCTTTTTCGGCAAGCTCTTTTGATTCGCTGTATGCTACAATATCGGCACCGAGAGCAGCTTCAACCACGCTGTAAAAGCCGAGCTTTTTAATCGCGGTCACAACCTGACCGAGCTTTGCATACACAAACTGACTCGCTATCGACGGAGCCACAACTGCATACACATTAAAGCCGTCGCCTTTATTACTGTCTTTTAAAATCCTGATTGCATCAAGTATAAACGACTTGTCCATAATTGCGCCGAACGGACATGCATAAGAGCAGGCGCCGCAGTTTATACATTTATTGTTATCAATCTGAGCGGGATTTTCTTCGCTGTCTGCCATAGAAATTGCCTTTATTTTGCACGCCTTTTCACACGGTCTTGTATAGTTTGAAATTGCGCTGTACGGACAAACCTTGGCACACTGACCACAGTTTACGCACTTTGTTTTGTCAATATGCGCTTTCTGATTTTCGTCAAAGGAAATGGCTCCCTTGCGGCAGGCACTCTCACAGCGGTGTGCGATACAGCCGCGGCAGTCGTGTGATACCTGATAGCCGCTGGCAGGACATTCGTCGCAGGCTATATCTATAACCTCTATTATGTTCGGATTTGCTCTGTTGCCTCCGCAGGCGAGCTTTATGCGCTCGGCAACTATTGCACGCTCCTTGTATATACAGCAGCGCATAGTTGCCTTGTCACTCGTTACGGTCTTTGCAATATCATTGAAATTGTTGGCAAGGGAAAACTCTCCCTCGTCAAAGGCTATTCTTGCGACCTCACGAAGGACCTTGTATTTTAAAAGCTGTACCTTCGTATCAAATTTTCTCATTCAATTCACCCTTTGTTAAAAATAGCTTACTTTGATTCGTTTACCCATTTTTTTCAGATACTCCGAAAGCTCTGTAACAAGCTGCATCTTGATGTTAAAGTTTATGGGAAGATTTGGATTTTGATGTGCCGGATTTATTGCAGTTCCGACAAAGAAATTTATATCAGTCGCCTCCTGGAAAAGTATGCGCGCTATCTGCGACGCACCGTCCGCACGGACGCTCCAGTCGGCGTAAATATCATCGTCATTTAGATAACTCTTGGCGTATTCAAGCACTCGGCTCATTGTAATTACACCCTCGGTCGTCAAATCGACGCCGTCAATTTCGGCGATAGGCGGTATTTCGGGGTCGAGATATTTTAAATCCGTCTTAACCTCTTTGCCCAAAAAATCCGCCGCAAGAGTTGAAGTTGTTCCGCCGCATACAATATGCTTGCCGGTCTTGCCGAAAAACAACGACATCATTTTATTGACATCTGCAGGGTCTCTCGGCGGTCCCATGAGAAGATTCACGGATTTTCTCTCGCGGATTTTGACAACGCAAACGGTTGTATCGTCACCGGGCCTTCCGCCATATAGTTTATCACACTGGTCAAGCAGTAATGATGAAAGCGTTTTTGCCGTAAAATCGGGTCGATAATATTCCTCCATAAACTCGATTATCTGGTCGCGCTGCCAACCGAAATTCATATTTTCACCAATACCGGCATAAACCGCTCCGTCACTCGTAAAAATGAGCGTATCGTTAAGCTTTAACGATATTTTCGATTTATATATCATCTTACCGTCGATTTCCACTGCGCTCTCGGGATACACAAGATTTTTCCCGTCACGCAGCAGAATGACATGCGGATTGTCGTATTGGGCTATTTCTGCCTCTTTGTTGTCTATTACACGCACTATTGTAAAAGTGCTGTATGCCACCTGACGTACCGAACATATAGGCAGTGTTTTCGCTATTGTATCAACACACATTTCAAGCGGCATATTATTTGCAATCATGGTGGATATTATTTTCGAAGTCAAAGTAGAGAGAATATTTGCTTTTACACCGGAGCCGAGTCCGTCCGCAAGCACAACAACATAATCGTCATCGCCCTGCTCTATAACCTCCACCATATCGCCGCACAGCTCCTCGCCGTACTTGGTAAGACTCATATGGCCTATGTCCGTGCAAAGATTATTCATCCTTCAACGACTCCTTAAGCTTAGTGAGGGCTATCTTTGTCTCGGCGGTAGTCTCGCCAAGCAGAGAAGCTATCTCCTGAACTATGCGCATTTGCTTTTCGACGACCTTATCCGTTATTTCTATTGTTTGACGGCTAAGCTCCGCCTTTTTCTCTTTTTCTGTCTCCTCGGCGGTAACGTCGCGCATAATGCACATAAGTATATGGTAGACATGGTCGTATACTATTGTTTCTTCAATGTATTTTTTATATTCGGCGAGGTATACGCGTTTTTCGTGAATATCCCTGCCGTTTGAAAGAACATCTATAAAATCAAAAGGCTCCAAAATACGCACAACCGGCTCACCCACAACATCCGAAGCATAACGAATGTTCATAATCTCCCTTGCCGCTGCATTTATCTGCTGAACCACCATATCCTCATTTAAAATGAGTATGCCGTTGGGAGTATTGTTGAGTATATTGTCGGAAAATTTTTCTGCTTTATCCTTAAGGAACGGAAGGCACATCTCGAGATTTGCCTTGCCCTCAAAAACCGCCTGAGCCTTTTCGCGACAGGTATTATAGCCGCACGAACCGCAGTTAAGCTCATCCTCCGGCTTTTGCTTACCCATTTTGCGAAGTATCTCCTCTATCGCTCTGCTGCCTGCCATATTGCGCGGTGAAGCAAGATAAATAAGATTTTTTGAAAGCTCGTTTTCGCTCAAGGCGTCATATTTAAAATCATTGTCGCCCGCGTCTTCGGCAAAGCGACGCACGGTTATATAATCACGCACCGGAGCGCGGTGATTTTTTTCCATAGCCGGACCGCCTATACAGCTCCCCGGACACGCAGACATCTCTATAAAGCAATGGTGTATATTACCTTTTTCAATATCCTTTACGGCATGGATGCAAGACGACATACCGTCAATCGACATATACGTGTAATCGTCGTTATCACAAAGCATTGTTTTGAGAATTCCGCCGGAGGTCGGGAAAAACCTCGTTTTCCCCTTTTCAACTCCGTCATCATCAGGCTCCTGCGCCAAAACAGTATCGGTTTCGGCAAGCCAACCGGAAAGCTCTTCAAATGTCAGCACACAGTCAACCGTACCGGGATACTCCTCGGCCTCTGCCTTTTTTGATATGCACGGACCTATAAATACTGTTTTAGCCCCCGGATGCTCTTTTTTAAGTTTCGTACAATGCGCCTGCATTGGGGATACCACTTTGGCAAGATATGGTATTACATCGGGGAAATGCTTTTGTACCAAGAGATTTACGGTATGGCAGCAGGTCGAAATGACAACATCCTGCTTTTCACCGTCAACTATTCTGTCGTACTCGTCCTTTACTATTGCGGCTCCGACCGCCGTTTCTTCAACGCCGGCAAAGCCGAGCGACATAAGTGCTTTTTTCATCGCGGTAAACGACACGTCGTAATTGGCAATAAACGACGGCGCAAGGCTAACATAGACCTCGCTGTTACCGGACAACAATTCCTTTGCCTTATAGACATCGTCGCGTATGATTTTGGCATTTTGCGGACACGCAACAAAGCACATACCGCAGAGAATACACTCATCCTCAACGATCTGCGCCTGATCGGCCGAAAAACTGATAGATTTGACAGGACAATTCCTGATACATTTATAGCAGTTTTTACAGTTTGATTTTTTAAGCTTTATGTACCCCGCCATATTATACACCTTTTTCCTTGCGACGCAAGATTTTTATGACAGTTTGTCAAGCACGTTGGTTTTAAAGAATTCCTCAACGGTATCGGGAGAAACGGAGAACAGCTCCCCGTCTACGGTAACGCTGACGCCGTTTTGGCAGTTACCCATACAAAACTTTCCGCTGAGAGTGACTTTGTCTTTCAGGTCATTGTCGTTTATGAGGTTCTGAAGCTTTTCAACGACTTCACGCGAACCCTTAAGGTGGCAGGAGCTGCCGATGCAAACTACTACTTTCATATTATTACAATCCCTTTCCCGTAAAACTTTGCATATGAATTTTACTTTAATTCATTTTACCAAAACTTAAATAAAAAGTATATAGGTTTTTTCGGAAAATTCTTATTTCGCAAACAGGTACGGAAAGAAGTATTCAAGCCGTACCTGTTTGTAGTTATTTTTTTGTTTTAAGCATAACTTTAGCAAGATTTGTTCAGACTCTCCCGGCGCCTGTTAAGGTACGCAAGAGGGTGAGCAAAGTGAATCTATCGCGAAAAATCGCCGAAAAGAATCATTCGTAATCTACTACATCTGCCCATCTCAAGAGGAACTCTCTCTCTTCGGGGTTCCCCTTCACACTCTGCGAAGCCGCTACGATAGGAAGCCATTTCTGAACATACTGCTTTGCGGTATCGGTCTTTTTGCAGAACAAATCGAGATACTTATCGGCAAGCTTCTGATCGCCTCTGAGGCAGAAAAGAAGATACGTTCTTGCGGCATCGGCCGCTCCGTTACCCTGTGTTACGTGCGCCCAGTCAATTACGTAATTCACGCCGTCATTGCCGATAATAATGTTACTCGGTCTGAAATCACCGTGGCAAACCTTGTTATGGGTATGCATACCGGCAAGACGTGTGTGAAGGTCATAACGTGTTGTTGCGTCAAGGTCGGTCTGAGATATTTTACCCTGCATTTTATCCTTGAGCTTGTTGAGCATAGGGCAGGTCTTAGCCAAAATGCTCATTTGAATATCAACAAAGAGGTCAAGATATTCCTCTGTCTTAGCAGGATTTTCGTCCATAAGCTGCTGAAGAGTTTTGCCTTCGATATAATCTGAAACAATTGCCCATTTGCCGTCAAGCTTGCAAACCTCTATGAGCTTCGGCATAGGAATGCCGGTTTCTTCAACACGCGCCTGATTCAAGGCCTCGTTTAAAATATCGGATTTTTTGTATTCGTCACCGAAAACCTTAATGGCTTTGTCACCGTCTCTGTAAACTGTTTTTGCCGTTCTGACTGCAATAACTTTTTTGAGTTCCATAAAATAATCCTCCCTTATTTACCGTAATATGCTTTAAGGTACATCTCTTTGATTTCGCTCATAAGCGGATATCTGGGGTTAGCACCCGTGCACTGATCGTTAAATGCCTGTTCAACCATTTGGTCAAGTGTGTCAAGGAAGTATTTTTCATCAACGCCGTATTCCTTGATGCTCTTCTTAATTCCTATGCGGTCCTTGAGTTCGTCTATTTTCTTAATAAGATTGTCAAGCTTCTCTTCGTTATTCTTGCCCTTTACACCGAGAGCGTCGGCAACCTCGCAATATCTTTCAAGTGTGTGCGGATGGTCATACTGCGGGAAGGTACCCATCTTCGTAGGAACCTCGGCGGCATTGAAGCGAAGAACATAATCTATTAAAAGAGCGTTGGCTATACCGTGAGGAAGATGGTGGAATGCGCCGAGCTTATGTGCCATGGAGTGGCATACGCCGAGGAAGGCGTTGGCAAAAGCCATACCTGCCATAGTAGCGGCATTGCCCATCTTTTCACGTGCTACAGGGTCATTGGGGCCGTTATCATATGCTCTCGGAAGATATTCAAATATCATCTGAAGAGCGCGAATTGCAATACCGTCGGTGTAATCGGTAGCCATTACGGAAGCATAAGCCTCAAGGCAGTGTGTAACGGCGTCGATACCTGAAGCCGAAGTCAGACCTTTCGGAGCATTCATCATCATATCGGCATCGACTATTGCCATATTGGGCATAAGCTCATAGTCTGCAAGCGGCCATTTGACGCCGGTGTCGGCATCTGTGATTATCGCAAAAGGAGTAACCTCCGAGCCTGTACCTGCCGAGGTGGGTACAGCTATGAAATATGCTTTCTCACCCATCTTCGGGAATGTATAAACTCTCTTGCGGATATCCATAAAGTCCATAGCCATATCAGAGAAGTCAACATCCGGATGCTCATACATTACCCACATAATTTTTGCTGCATCCATTGCGGAACCGCCGCCGATTGCGATAATTGTATCGGGCTCAAAGTGACGCATCATATCGGTACCCTTGCGAGCGCACTGGAGAGTCGGGTCGGGAGCAACCTCCGAGAAGCAAGTGTGCTGAATACCAAGTTCGTCAAGCTTATCCTCAACAGGCTTTGTATAACCGTTATTATAAAGGAACGAGTCAGTTACTATAAACGCCTTTTTCTTACCCATAACGTCACGAAGCTCATTGAGAGCAACGGGAAGGCAGCCTTTTTTGAAATATACTTTCTGCGGAGCGCGGAACCAAAGCATATTTTCCCTTCTTTCTGCAACAGTTTTGATATTGATGAGATGCTTTACGCCGACATTCTCGGAAACCGAGTTGCCGCCCCAAGAACCGCAGCCAAGTGTAAGCGACGGAGCAAGCTTGAAGTTGTAAAGGTCACCGATACCGCCCTGTGAAGAAGGTGTATTAACAAGTATACGACAGGTTTTCATCCTCTCGGAGAATTCGGCAAGCTTATCCTTTTCGGTAACAGCATTAAGATATACGGATGAGGTGTGACCGTAGCCGCCGTCGGCTATAAGATGCTCAGCCTTTGAAAGTGCGTCCTCAAAGTCCTTAGCCTTATACATGGCAAGCACGGGAGAGAGCTTTTCGTGAGCAAATTCCTCGGAAATGTCAACACTCTCAACCTCGCCTATCAAGACCTTTGTTGTTTCGGGGATTGTAACGCCTGCGAGTGCAGCTATCTTATATGCCGGTTGACCGACTATCTTTGCGTTAAGCGCGCCGTTTATGATAATAGTCTTTCTTACCTTATCAAGCTCATCCTTTTTAAGGAAATAGCAACCGCGATATAAAAATTCGTCCTTAACCTTTTTATATATTTTTTCGTGTACGATGCACGACTGCTCGGAAGCACAAATCATACCGTTGTCAAAGGTTTTCGAATGGATTATGGAGTTTACAGCCAAAACTATGTCGGCGGTATCATCAATAATTGCGGGGGTATTGCCCGGACCGACGCCGAGAGCCGGTTTGCCCGACGAATATGCGGCTTTAACCATTCCGGGGCCGCCCGTAGCAAGTATTATATCGGCCTCCTGCATAAGAAGATTTGTCATATCAAGCGACGGAACGTCTATCCAGCCTATTATGCCCTCCGGAGCACCGGCTTTAACTGCCGCTTCAAGAACGATTTTTGCAGCCTCTATTGTGGACTTTTTCGCTCTCGGGTGTGGGCTTATAATAATGCCGTTTCTGGTTTTAAGACAAACTAAGGTCTTGAAAATTGCGGTAGATGTAGGGTTGGTGGTGGGGATAACCGCCGCAACGACGCCTATCGGCTCTGCAACCTTTTTCATACCAAACGCGCTGTCTTCCTCTATTACACCGCATGTCTTTGTATTTTTATATGCATTGTAGATATATTCTGCGGCATAGTGGTTTTTGATTATCTTATCTTCGACTACGCCCATTCCCGTCTCTTCAACAGCCATTTTGGCAAGCGGGATTCTCGCTTTGTTTGCTGCGATAGCCGCCGCTTTAAAGATCTTATCGACCTGCTCCTGAGAATAAGTCGCAAAAATCTTTTCTGCCTCTCTGACTCTTGCGAGAAGGGCTTCGAGTTTTTCTACCGAATCGACAATCTCATGCTTGTTTTGAGTTTCCATAGGTATATAATCTCCTTTTCAGATATTACAAAATTTACAAAAGTTCTTTTCTGATATGAGAGGAAAGAACCGCCAAAGCCGAAGCAATATTCATATTCTGTATAAGTATGCCCGGACCTGCCGTAAGATGAACCGGAGTGAAATTAAGAATTGCAAGTATTCCGCTTTTGACAAGCTCGTCGCAAACATCCTGAGCACTGTCCGCCGGCACAGCTATAACCGCCATATGCACCTTGAGTCTTTCGCAAAGCTCGCCGAGCTTTCGCATGGGAAAGACGGGCTTTTCCTTTTTGAACGGCTCTTCGTCAAAGTTTACCGCGTCAAATCCCGCAACTATACGAAACCCGCATTCGGAAAATCCGTCGTAATGTAAAAGCGAGCTGCCGAGACTTCCGACTCCTACTACAACGGCATCGGTTGTGTTGTCGTAGCCGAGGAATTTTTCCAAATCCTTTATAAGCTTCGCGGTCTCATACCCGATTTTAGGCTTCCCCGCACAGGAGCTTACCTTTGCAATGTCCTTTCTTACTTGAACCTCATTAAGGTCAAGGTCTGCCGCCACCTTCGGCGCGGATATATACAATACCCCGTCAGCCTCCGCCTTTTTGAGATATGACAAATAAAAAGGTAATCTATAAAGTGCCTGCCTTGATATTTCACGGACAGGCAAAGCCTGCTCTCGCATATCTTTGACCTCACTATCAGTAATTACTTACTGATAAAATCATAGCTTATTGTTAAATGTTTGTCAATGGTAAATTGTTATTATTTTAACATTTATAGCCATAAACAAATTAAGCGGTTCGGCGCGGCGGTTTTTGTACGATTTTACAATCGTTTTTTCGGCCGATGCTTTGTGCCGGGCTTTCGCTTGCTTAAAATATCAGAATCCGAGACGAAATGCCGCTACTATGCCGCAAGATGAATATACTCAGCCCAAATTCCATGGTTTTTATTTAGATTGCACATTTACAACAAAAAGCAAAAATGTTAAAATATATTTTTAATGCGTATACAAAAGTAGAGGTTTATGGGTAATGAAGGTAATTTCAATAGCAATAGGTTTGCTCTTTTTGGGACTTGGAATTCCGATGGTGAGCGGCAAAGCGGAGAATTTTGTCGTCGGAAGCGCCTCGCCCGACAATGAGCTGAGGAATAATTTCGATACAAAAAAGCTGTGCAGAATATTCGGCATATATTTGATTTTTGTTGCAATATTTACGGCACTTTTAGGATTCTTCTTTAACAGGGAATTCTTTACCGCCTATTTCATCTGCGTTCTTGCCGGTGCTTTTATATGCATCGCCGCCGTTGTATTAACTTGCCGTAAAAAGTCCGAATAATTCTGCCGCGAATGTCTTATCAGGCTACATAAGACATCCGACTTAATTAAAGCTGTAGCCGGAAAGGCCTTAAAAAAATGGATTACGCTAAGGAATCTCTCAAAAAACATTATGAATGGCACGGAAAAATAGAAATCAAAACACGCGCCAAAGCAGACAGTAAGGACGCGCTATCGCTCGCCTACACACCCGGTGTAGCACAGCCGTGCCTTGAAATACAAAAGGACATAAGCAAGTCTTATGAGCTCACAAGACGTTGGAATACCGTGGCCGTTGTAACGGACGGAACGGCGGTTCTCGGACTCGGAGACATAGGACCCGAAGCCGGTATGCCCGTAATGGAGGGCAAATGCGTTCTCTTTAAGGAATTCGGAGACGTTGACGCCATACCGCTCTGTGTGCGTTCAAAGGATGTTGACGAGATTGTAAACTGTATTTCTCTCCTCGCCGGCAGCTTCGGCGGAATAAATCTTGAGGACATTGCTGCTCCGAGATGCTTTGAAATAGAACGCAAGCTCAAGGAAAAAACAGATATTCCGATTTTTCATGACGATCAGCACGGCACAGCGGTAGTTGTTGCCGCAGCAATAATAAATGCGCTCAGAGTCGTTAAAAAAGAGCTCAAGGACTGTACGGCCGTCTTTTCCGGTGCGGGCGCGGCAGGCATAGCCATTGCAAAGCTGCTCATAAGTCAGGGAATCAAAAATGTAATTATGTGCAACAGTCGCGGCATTATTTGTGACGGCGATGAAAAGCTGAATCCCGCACAGAGGGAAATCGCGAAAATCACAAATAAGGAGCACAAGAGCGGTTCACTTGCCGACGCTTTCAAGGGTGCAGACATATTTATAGGCGTTTCGGCTCCCGGAATCGTAACAGAAGAAATGGTTGCCTCCATGGCTGAAAATCCCATCGTACTTCCCATGGCAAATCCTGTTCCGGAAATACTGCCCGATAAGGCAAAAGCCGCAGGTGCCGCCGTTGTCGGCACGGGCAGAAGCGATTATCCCAACCAAATCAACAATGTACTTGCGTTCCCCGGAATCTTCCGCGGAGCACTTGACTGCCGAGCTTCCGAAATAAATGAGGAAATGAAGGTAGCCGCAGCAAGAGCGATAGCTTCGCTTGTCTCTGATGACGAGCTTTCCGCCGAGTACATTTTACCGAAAGCATTTGACGACAGAATAGGGAAAACCGTTGCGAAAGCGGTTTATGACGCAGCCGTAAAATCCGGCGTAGCAAGAATATAATCTATAAGAGAGAAAAAGCGCCTTTAAGGGTTATCCTTAAAAGCGCTTTATTTTTGCTTAGATTTTTTTGAGCCCTACAGACAGTCCTTTACCTATCGCAGAACCGAGAACGGCGCACACAACAAGCTCAATGGGAGCGTTGATTCCCGCCGCTATACCTATAACGGTGGTGAGAATATTTTCAGCTCCGCCGAGAGCGGCTGACTGCTCGGGCGTAAAGGTTGTATTTATAAACAACAAAGCTAAAAATCCAAGGAAAAAGATAGTATTAAAAGCCGAGCCGCAGATACTCGCGACAAGGTAATTGGCACCGTCTTTTTTTGTCTTTTTTGTCACGGCGTTAAAAATGAGACCTGTGAGCCAACCTGCAAGCACGCGAGGAACTACGCAAACAACAAGCGTTTTAAATACGCTTATAGAAATAAGTATCGCGCCGAATGCGCTCAGAGAAAAGCATTGAATAAAGCTCGATGCACCGAAAACGAGCCCCAAAAAGGCTCCTGCGGCAGGCCCTAAAGTAACTGCGCCTATGATAACAGGTACCATAATAAGTGTCAGTTCAAGCGGCCCGAGCTTCAAATAGCCTATCGGCGTGAAGGTCATAACGGCGATGATTGCGGTAAGGAGAGCCAGCTCGACTAAGCGAACGGTTTTTTGCATCCTTGCCTTGTTTGTGGTTTTTGACATATATAATCCTCCTTGCTGCTGCTCCGCAGAGCGGATGCAACGCAAAATAATAAACTATGTAAAAACTGGATATGATATTTAATTTTTGATTACGGTTAATTACTGTTTTTATCGTAAATGGCTTTAAGCCCGTATAAAAGAAGATTGTCATCATGAATTATATTGTGACGGCAATATCCTATTACATAGGAGGAAAGCCCACCTGTTGCAACAATGGTTTTCGGCTCACCGAGCTGTTTTGCAAAACGGTCAAGCATACCGTCAATCATATCTGCGGTGCCGAAAATGATACCCGACTGCAAACACTCTATCGTATTAGTGGCACAGGCATGCGGCGGAGAAGCAAGCGAAAATGACGGTAAGAGAGAAGCCTGCCCCGAAAGTGCTTTCATAGAGATTTCAACACCCGGTGCTATTGTGCCGCCGTGATAGCCGCCATGCTCATCAACTGCATATATTTTTGTGGCCGTGCCGAGGTCAATGACAAATGCGGGCATTTCATATCTCGCCATAGCTCCTACCGCACCTGCTACAAGGTCGGCACCGAGCTCTGCCGGATTATCTATTAAAATATTAAGCCCTGTTTTTACACCGGGGGCTATTATAACAGACTCAATGCCGCACACCTTATTAACCGCTGTTTTAATTTTCCCGGTAAGCTCAGGAACAACAGAGCTTAAAACAGCTCCGGTAATTTCAGCCGGCTCCAAATCATGCATTTTAAACACGGCAAGAAATTCAACGGCAAACTGATCGTCAGTTCTGTTACGCTCGGTAGCAAGTCGCGAAACAAAGCTCAGCTTATCGCCGTCAAACACTCCGAAGGTAATATTAGTATTACCGATATCGATCGTCAGTATCATAAATTAAGCAAAAGCACAAAATGTGCAGTTCCTTTCATATTGCTTTTAAATCTTGAGACATTTATATTTTAATACATCAGGCAAAAAAAATCAAGCGGCTTTGCCTTTACAAAGCCGCTTGTAATAATTACAGGGTTAATTATTTATCCTCTTTTTTCTTCTTTGTGAGAACAAGAGCAATACCCGCTGCCACAGCTACGCCTGCTACCGAGAAGAGAGCAACGTCACCGGTCTGCGGAATCTTACCTTTTGTGGTTGAAGAGCCGCCCTTAGAAGTTGTTGACTTCTTGGTTGTTGTGGGTGAATCTCCGCCTTTGTTTCCGCCGCCGAAGAGGCCCTTAATTGTCTCAAAAGCTTTACCGATGAAGCCCTTAACGCCGTCGATAGCACTTGTGGTAGCCTCTGTCGGGCCTGCAGTTGCTGCATTGTTCTTGGAAACCTCTTCCTGACGAACAACCTCGGCTGTAAGAACCCCATAAGCCTCATCCGTCAAAGCGGGATGGATGTCTTCGCCCTTGGCATTCTTGGAAGAATGAAGTTCATCAAGAACCTTCTGGATATCGGCATAATCCATTCTGCTCATAGCATTGATAAGAGCCGTAACCTTTGCCGGGTTGTAAGCAGGCTCGCCGTTTTTATCTAAATAATCATTGTTATCAAAATCGGTTGTAAGATATATGTCAATAATTCCGTTGATATAATCTCTCTGGTCATCTGTAAGTGCGTCAAGAGCACTTCTTACGGAACCGCCTGCCGGAGCATCGGGGTTCGGAGTGTTTCCGCCGGAATTGCCGCCCTTGGTAAGAGCGTTAAGTATTTTAAGAAGAGTATCGGGATCAACCTTATCATTGCCGGCCAATTTGCCGAGAAGAGTAATGATCTCTGCGATAACAGCCTCATCCATCTTGCCTTTGCTGTTGATAATGATGCCGACAAGCTGCTTAATGGTATCGACAGCTCCGCCTATATCAACATCGGGAAGAGTGATACCGCCGAGTATGTCGCCGATTCCGCCGCCTGCAGTAGTGTCTTCAGCAAAAGCCGGGAGGCAGAATGAAAATGCCATCACTAAGGAAAGCAACACTGCTAAGAACTTTTTCATAATTAAATCCCTCTTATTTCAATTATTTGAGTTGTCACTCATTCTTTAATGACATTTTACTATATGTTTTTGCGGTTGTCAACTATAAAAAGAGAATATTTTTCCGTAATTTTGGTGTTTTTTTAATAATTCCACACTTTGCGGCGTCAATGTTTTAAAAAACCGATTTGATGCGGTGTTTCCGCCGATTTTGTGTTGACGGCAAAGGCTGACAACTATATAATGTATATAAAAATCAAAGGAGGCACTTATGCGAACAGAGGAAAAAGTATTTTTCGGAATCGGAACGGCGTCGTTTTTACTTATGCTCTCGGACCTGCTTCTTGAGGTCTTTTCCGCATCGCTTTTTATAGGCTCTAAGCGGCTTATTTCTTATATTGGTATACTTATTATAGTATGTGCCGTCAGCTTCACGGTCTTATGCTTTCTTGTTGTTAAAAATCACCGAGGCCGTTTTAAAAGCAAAGGAGCACGGATTTTTTTAAGAGTGCTTTCGATAATAATTTGCATAATGCTTTGCCTTGCCGGTATTACAATTGACGGAATATTATACACCGATACCGTAAAAAAAGCCACATCGGATGACAAGCGCCATACTATTATAATAGACAGCGAACCGGGCTCGGGTGAATGGAATATGACCGTTTACAGACGATACTCCCCTTTTCTTATGTCCGCTCGCGGAAACGGAAAAAAAGTCGTTGATATGGCAGACGAGAACGGAGATATAGACGTTGTATGGACCGACGGCGGCTGTCTTGTAAGTTACAAGGCTTATAAAACAGATGCAACAAGCGTTGATGACACCGAAACCGTAACGCTGCGATTTTTTTACAATGAAAAATCAGGCAAATAATTATACAGCTGCTTATAAGAGGTGTTTTTATGTGGCTCGTTTTAGCATTTTTATCTGCCGGATTTGCCGGAATAACGGCAATTCTTGCTAAAATCGGCTTACGGAACGTCAACTCAAATCTTGCCACGGCTCTGCGCACAATAGTTGTACTGTTGTTTTCGTGGCTGATGGTTTTTATTGTCGGATCAGCATCCGAAATAAAGGATATAAGCGTCAAAACGTTTATATTTTTGATTTTATCTGGACTGTCCACCGGGGCTTCTTGGCTTTGCTATTTTAAGGCTTTGCGTCTCGGCGACGTAAACAAGGTAACTCCGATTGATAAGTCAAGTACGGTACTTACAATGATACTTGCCCTGATTTTTCTCGGAGAAAAGCTGACCGCAGTTAAAATAATAGGTATGGTTCTTATCGGCACAGGAACATTTCTTATGATAGAAAAGAAAAAAACAGATAATTCCTCCGCCGACAAAAGGAGTGGAGCTTCGCTTGTATATGCCATGTTCTCCGCTGTTTTTGCGGCCTTAACATCGATTTTCGGAAAAATCGGCATAGAGGACGTTGAATCAAATCTCGGCACGGCGATAAGAACCGTGGTTGTTCTTCTGATGGCGTGGATTTTGGTCTTTGCGGAAAAGAAGCAGAGCGAAATTAGGGGCATTGATAAAAAGAGCTGGCTGTTTTTGGTTCTTTCGGGGTTCACCACAGGCGGCTCATGGCTTTGCTATTACGGAGCCCTGAAAAACGGCCCCGCAAGCATCATTGCACCGATAGACAAATTGAGCATCGTTGTAACCGTAGCCTTTTCATACATAATATTAAAAGAAAAGCTGTCAAAAAAGGCTTTTTTGGGACTTGTGCTGATAGTGGCGGGTACTCTGTCGCTTCTTATTAAATACTGATTGAAACGGAGACTTATATGTACGGACTTTTGGGTGAAAAATTAGGTCACAGCTTTTCGCCGCAGATACATGCTCTGCTCGGCGATTATGAATACAGATTGTTTGAGAAGCAAAAGAATGAGCTTGACGACTTTTTTAAAAACAGAAATTGGGATGGCATAAATGTTACAATTCCGTATAAAAAAGCCGTCATCCCCTATCTCGATCGTCTTTCGCCCTCCGCCGAGAAAATAGGAAGCGTAAACACAATAGTTGCCGAAAAGGACGGCACGCTCACGGGATATAACACGGATTACGACGGGTTTTCATATTTAATTGATGTTTCCGGAATATCGGCAGAAAACAAAAAATGTCTCGTTTTGGGTTCCGGCGGCGCATCTTTAACGGTGATAGCGGTGCTGAAGGATAAAAAAGCGCGCGAAATTGTCAATATTTCACGCTCGGGAGAAAACAATTACGAAAATATCGACAGACATTTTGACGCGGACATAATCGTAAACACAACGCCCGTGGGAATGTATCCGAACAATCTGAAATCGGCTTTATCGCTTGACGGATTTAAAAATCTTTCCGGTGTTCTGGATATAGTGTATAATCCGCAAAAGACCAAGCTGATACTTGACGCCGAAAAGCAAAATATCAAAGCGCTGAGCGGTCTTTCAATGCTTGTTGCTCAGGCCAAAAGAGCTGCCGAGTTGTTTTTGAATACAAAAATACCCGACAGTAAAAATGACGATATATATCATAAGCTCTCACTTGAGATGAAGAATATTATTTTAATAGGTATGCCCGGTTCCGGCAAAACGACCGTCGGAAAAAGAATCGCCGAGGTCTTGAACCGCGACTTTATAGACACGGATGAAATGATAGTAAAGAACGTCGGCAAACCCATTCCCGACATATTTGCAAACGGCGGTGAAAAGCTCTTCAGAAAATATGAGCACGAGGCGGTGCTTGCGGCGGGCAAGCTCAGCGGCAAGGTAATTTCAACAGGCGGCGGAGTCGTTGTAAACGATGATAACTTCGACGCTCTGAAACAAAACGGGACAATAATCTTTTTAAACCGCAGCACCTCTTATCTGCCGACAGACGGCAGGCCGCTGTCGCAGAGCAACGACCTTAACGAGATGCTCAAAAAAAGACTTCCGCTTTACAGAAAATTCTGTGATATTGAGGCGGACGGAAATGACACGATAGAAAATGTTGCGAACAATGTTTTAAAGGAGCTGCAAAATGAAAATACTTGTAATTAACGGTCCTAACATCAATATGCTCGGCATAAGAGAGCCTGCGATTTACGGCGACAGAAATTACGAGGCCCTCATAAATCAGATAAACGTCTGGGGCGCAGAGCTTCACGCCGAGGTTGAATGCTATCAATCGAACCACGAGGGCGATATAGTAGACAAAATACAGGACGCATTAGGTAAATTCGACGGTATAGTCATAAATCCGGCGGCATATACACACACAAGCGTTGCAATACTCGACGCGCTGAAAGCCGTTTCCATACCGGCTTGCGAGGTACACATTTCGGACGTTAACGAACGCGAGAAATTCAGACATATTTCATACGCCGGTATGGCGTGCGAGGCGCACTTTATAGGGCTCGGATTTGACGGATACAAAAAAGCTATGGAGTATCTGTGCGAAAAGTACAAGTAAAAAAGCATAAAATAAACGGGGCTGTAAGGCTGAGCGTTCATAAGGAAGTATTGGTTTCTCGCATAAAAATCTCTTATGCTTTTGTCAAAAAGCCTCGCAAGGCGACAGCCTTGCTTCATTTCTTGACTTCGGCATAAAAAATTTTTATAGCTATGAAACTGCGAAACACTTCAAAATGATATATTTTTGATACAAGAAAATGCACCCCTCAGATAAGTTTGGGCTTATCTGAGGGGTTATGCAAAAAGATGTTATTTTGAAGCAATACTGCCTTATAAGCACTCAGCCAAGACGTATGGTTTTACAGCTCCGTTTTAATTTTTACACATAAAAAATTCTTTGCGTTTATTCCACGCCGCGGTACAAAAGTCCGCGTGTAAATTCAATTTCGGGCGAAGAACCGTTTTGATACGCCTTGAGCACCGAGCTTATCTGTTCTTTATCCTCGGTTGTAAACTCCAAAAGCACAAAATCCGCGTTTTTGACTTCGCTCATTCTGTCTGCCATATATATGGGTCTTGAATTGAACAGTTCGGAAAATCCATTTGTACAGCGAACCGGAAATTCAATGCCCTTTCTGTCGCGTAAAAAGGATTTTCCGCCGCACTCGCGACAGCTTTTCCCGTTTTTTACCGGACAATTTCTTGTGAGCATAAGCGGTACTCTGCCGTAGACGCAAACACCGCGCCGACATTCTCCCTCAAGCGCAGTCAGCTGTTTCAAAGTCATTTCATATGAGAGCACGCACTCCGCCGCTCCGAGCTTTTGAATTTCGGACAGAGAAACCGAGTTAAAAATATTTAAAAACGGTCCGCCTATTATCTGAACACCCGCCTTTTTTGCCGCCGCAACCGAATCGAGCGTATTGCAAAGGGCATACCTTGCGCCGCTTTTTATAAGCCTCTTGACAATCTCGTCAAAATTACCGAATATACCCCTCGGCAAAACTGCACCTGCGGAATACTTTTCAAAAAGCCCCGGCCTTGAAGACAGCGGAATAAAAAGCTTATCACATTCCACATTTTGGGGAATGGCGGATGTATCGCGGAACGAAATATACGTCTGCGGCTTTTTATCCGGCTTGCGATTTTGAAAAATAATATTAGCTTTGTTTATGCGGTACGGTGCTCGTTCTTTAAGCCTGTCGGCAAGGCGAAGCAGAGCCTCCCTGCGGAGCGCATTCATTTCGGCTGCCGACACACTCAAGCCGTCGTCTACACAGATGTCGGCATCGCCGAATGAAAATACGGTTCCGCCGCATTTTTTAAGTCTCAAAAGAGCCTCTTCTTTGGTAAAAGGTCTGTTTACGGCTTTTTGCGGCAAACTTTCGGATAAAACAGTAACGCTTAAATCATTTGTGGAAGCCGTAAGGCTGATTTTCTTATCGGATTTCACAGAGAGAACAAAATGCACCCTGTAAACCGCACGCTCTTTTTCGTAAATACGCTCATATTTTTTGAGAAGCGAGGCAGTAGCAGAGGTTACATTTTCCTTTTCGCGGAAACCGAACATATTTCTGCCCAGAGCATTTTCGTAATATCCCTTTGTAAATCCGGAGCGTGAAAACAGGGAGCAAAGATCTTCGGCATTCTCGCTTGAATACTCCCCCGACAGCGAATTTTTCAGAGCTGTAACTGCGGCTGCGACATACTCGGGACGTTTCATTCTGCCTTCTATCTTAAATGACGATATTCCCGTTTTTGACAGTATCGGTGCGTACTCGATAAGCGACAAATCCTTTAAGCTCAAATCATGTCCAGTTCCGTTTTCCGCCGTAAAAGGAAGTCGGCAAGGCTGAGCGCACAGACCGCGGTTGCCGCTTCGCGATCCTAAAAACGCACTCAAGAGACATTGCCCGGAAACGCACATACAAAGCGCCCCGTGGACGAACATTTCAAGCTCAATCGGCGAGTTTTCGCACAGATATTTAATCTCGTCTTTTGATAATTCACGAGGCAAAACAGCTCTTGAGAATCCTAAATCGGCAAGAGTACGTATGCCGTCCAACGTTCCCACCGACATTTGGGTGGAGGCGTGCAGCTCTATATCGGGACAAATATCCTTTACGACGCGCAAAACGCCGATGTCCTGCAAAATAAGCGCATCTGCACCGCTTTTGCAGATACGCCTGACGCTTTCCTTAAGCTCCGACATTTCACTGTCTTTAACAAGAGTATTTAAGGTTATATGAACTTTAACATTTCTTTCGTGGCAAAAATCCACCGCGCGCTGCAAATCGTCCCCCGAAAAATTCGAGGCGTTTCTGCGCGCGTTAAAGTTGCCGGTGCCGAAATACACGGCGTCCGCTCCGCTTCTTACCGCGGCAGTTAATGCTTCAAAGCTGCCTGCGGGAGCCAATATCTCGGGCTTTATCATTTAGCGGAATCCGGCTCTTTTTCGGAAGAGAACAGATTTATCTGCGCCGCTCCGGCTTTTTGCTCTGTTTTAAGGCGGTCTATCTCGCGCTTATAGAAGTCTCTTTCGGACTTCGACTGAGACGCATCCTCAAGATAATCCTTTATCTGGGCACGGAGATTATCGGCGCTCTGCTCTGCCTTTTTAGCACTGTTGGCATAATCAAGCGCTATCAAAACAGCCGCCTGATTCGTTGAAATAAACGGATTTGCAGCGCGAAGCTCTTTCATCTTTTCGTCGATTTCGGCAGCGAGCATAGTAGTATATTCGGGAGTCTCCTCAGTCGTGAGAGCATAGTCAACTCCGGCAATAGTTACTTTAACCTTGTTTTTTTCCAAGACATTCACACCCCTGTTTTTATTACAAGCATTATTATACTTTATATTTCAAAAAACTGCAACATCATATTTTGCGGTAGACAAGTATACCAAATTCGGCACTAACCGAAAGCTTTTCCAGCTCCTCTACCCTCTTTTGTTCTTTAACTCCGGTTTTGTAATAGTAAGGAGTCATTTTAAAAAGAGAAGATATATCCTCGCCTGAATTTAAATCGAATTTGTATTTTACGTCGATTCTGTCTGTAAAATCAAAGCCGTCAAGGTATGTGTCCGAAACCTCATTTTTATAAGGTGTGTCATATGCGGCGCACTTTAACTCCCACAGATGATTTTCAAGTGGTATCACCATTATAAAAACAGCATCTTTTTTCAATACTCTTTTAAATTCGGCACCGCAGTACGGCGAAAAAATTTCGAGTAAAATATCGATGCTCGAATCCGCAAATGGAAGAGAAAAAGAACTCGCCACCGCAAAATCGACATTTTTGGCGCGTTTTGCGGCAACGGTCAGCTCGTCCTTGGAAATATCCGTACCGAAAACCGAAGAATGCGGCAACACATCGGCAACAGCCTTTGTGTAATACCCCTCGCCGCAGCCGCAGTCAAGCACATTTCCCTTTTGGGCGGCATACTTCTGTACTGTATCGCACAGAGCACGTCTCAGCGGCTCATAATATCCTTTGGACAAAAATTCTCTGCGCGAATCCGTCATAAGGCGATTATCACCGTGATTTTTTCGACTGCTGCCCGTCAGCAAATTGACATAACCGCTCTTTGCAATATCAAAATTATGTCCGTTTTCGCAAATATAACTTTTTTCGTTTTTTACAAGTGGTTTTTTGCACACAGGGCAAATAAATCCGATATTATTCTTCACAATGCTTCTCCAAATACATTTCATCCAACAGCTTTTTGCCTGTTTCCGTTTTGAAAATATTTTTTCTTGCCGCACTTACGGCTTTTTTGTCGAGCGAATCCTCAAATGCATTTACGATAAAATCCGCTTCAATCAAAATTCTGTAATCCGGTGACATATCATCGGTATATGTGTGGTGATGCGCCACAAGATAACACACACGCTCAATATCGTCCTTAGAAAAGCCGAGAGAGGTCATAAGCTTACGAGCTTCACTCGGTCCCTCCTTTTCCTGATAAGTGCCTGCCGTACTGCCGTATTTTTTCTCACAGATATGTATTCCGATATCGTGCACCGCGGCAGCAGAAAGTAAAATATCCTTTATTTTTCCGTCTGTTTTTTCTCCGTCGGCAATCAGTTCGGAAAAAGCACGCACCTTAAGCATATGGTTAATGCGTTTTACGTCTCCGTTTAAATATTTGATCATTTCGCGCGTAAGTTCTTTGTTCATTTCATTCACCGAATTTATAATACAACCGTTAAAACAAAATAGCAATAGTCGTCATTGACAAACAGGGGTTAAAAATGTATAATATCTAAGCATTCAGCCGGAATTCAATACATTTTCGTGCGAACAGCGGACTGTTATATCGAAATTCACAAGGCTGACAAAGTAAAAAATCAAATATATCGGGGTGTAGCGCAGTTGGGCGAAGAGGTTCGCCGCGTCCTGCGGACGATTCAGGCGAAGCTCTGAGGTGAAAAAACAACGAGCAATGCGACGCGCTCCAAGCGAGCAGTGCGACTATGTTTTGAGGGAAGCGCAGCGGATTGTTATGCTGTGTTTCGCAAAAATAACAAAGTAAAAAAATCAAATATAACGGGGTGTAGCGCAGTTGGTAGCGCGCCTGCTTTGGGAGCAGGATGCCGGGGGTTCGAGTCCCTTCACTCCGACCAAAAAGGCGTCTTGACCGCAAAATCAAAGCCGCAAGGTAATCCCTTGCGGCTTTGATATGTTAAGAGAAAGGTCGATCAAATATGGATATAGAAAGTAAAGAACCTGCAAACGATGCCTCTTGCAGTTTTAAAGATGAATCAGTAGATCTGTTATTAAAAATCTCCAAATCAGAGTATGAAAACGAGCACAATCGTACGAGTATAATTGACTCTAAAACAAATATTTCTTTACCAATTATATCAGCTTTTTTTCTCGCACTTATTCAGTTAAACGATTATAAAGCTGTTTTTCGACTGCCCACATGTACATTTTTACAATGGTTACTACCAGCAACGCTTTTTATTACATATACTGCTGCACTAATTTTGGGATTATTATCTGTATTTTTAATGACGCGAGTGATTTTAACCAAAGAATATAAAACTCTCAAAATACAAGATTTATATGACGAAGCTTTTTTAAAAAATGAGCGAATATATTTATCGATTTATATAATTAAACTCTACTGCATATCAACTACTCATAATAAAGAGCAAAATGATATGAGAGTAAAGTGGTATAGAAAAAGTTGGGGTCTAATGTTTGTTACGCTTTTCCTCTATCTTGTTTATATAATTTTAAAGACAAATATTTAAAGGAGTGATATAATGTCTGAAGAAGCAGAAAAGATAATTCAAACAATAAAACAGGGCAGTTTACCGTCATTGACAATTAACAATGATAAAGGTACGCAATCTTCACAGCGTGGTATAGATCATACTACATTCGGATTACAATCTCTTAATGAAAATGCGCAAAGATCATCTACCTCAAAAGGCAAATGATTTTTTCTTTGTCTACTGCATCTCAAATTTTGACAGGGTGACTTTTTCGGTCACCCTGTCATTTTCTCTTTTTTTGCCTTGATTTGCGCCTTAACCTCTGCAATCATTTCCGCGAGCTTTTCTTCGCATTCCTCGCGCGTTTTCGCGTAGATATTGTGGCTTTCCCGCTTGCCGTAGGCGTTGGTCGGAGTGTACCGTCCCTCATACAGGTGGTCGTTTATCATCGTGACACAGCCCGTCCCGGGTTTGCGTATTTTGGGCTTGTACGGCGTGAATTCGACCGGGGAGGTATCTTTCCTTTCCTCCCGCGCTATCGTCGGCATTTGGGCGTCTGTGCCGCCGATTTTGCGGTCTATATGCACCGCCGCCTGCCTTTGCATAGTATCGGTGATATGGCTGTAAATATCCAGCGTGGTTGCTGATGACACATGACCTATAGTTGCCGAAAGAGTTTTCACATCCATACCGTGCTCCAGCGCCATGGTCGCAAAGGTGTGCCGTTACGGTATAATAACGACAAACAGAAAAAGCCTTTATTTTCAAGGGGTTTGAGCGTTTGTCGTCTTTTATTCAATTCCTTTTCCAAGTTGAAAATTGACGAAAACTATAAAGAAAAAAGGAGGCTGTTTTATTAACGACAAAATTTAATAGTGCCAGCGGTCCGGCTTTATGTCTGACCGCTGATTGCCGTGGGCGTTTCACTTTTAAGGTGGGCGCCCTTTTTTCATACCTATTTTCAAGAGAAAGGAGATCCCCATGGAATTAAACGAAATGGAAAAAAAGCTGCTCTTTCAGGTGGAGGGCGATTATCAGACAAAGATCCTGAATGAACTTTATATGACCGTGCGGTATTCAAATAATTCCGAGCAGCGGGAGGCGGCAGAAGGTCTTATGGCAAAACTTCGTGTTCTGTCAAATGCAGAGTGCATGGACTTGGTAAAAGATATTCAGAAGAATTACCGTCTGCCCTATCCAGCCCGGACGATTGGAGAAAAGATCGCCGAGGCCAGACAGCAATCAGGTGCAGAAAAATTGAAGGGGCATGACATCATGGCACTTGAACGCTTTGACCCGGATGTAAGGCACATGATCGTTTTTGATGTATTGTCTTACGATTCCCCTGTTGGCGACAAAGGCGATAAGATGCGCTTGTTCCTTACAGATGCCGGCTATCAGAAATTTTTAGAGAGCCAGGAAAGGGGCGAAGTGAAACTGAAAAACCATGCGAAGGTCTCTGGCGGTCATCTCCATTATGACCACAGGGATCATGCCTTGTAACGGAATAGTCGAAGAAAGGAGGCGATACAATGGCAGTATTCCGTGTAGAGAAAACAAAGGACTTTACGATAATGAGCAATCACCATCTGCGCAATACGGAGTTGTCCTTAAAGGCAAAGGGGCTTTTATCACTTATGTTGTCGCTGCCGGAAGATTGGGATTATACCACGAAGGGACTCGCCCATATCTGCAAGGACGGTGTGGATTCTATCACTACTGCCCTGAAGGAACTGGAACGGCATGGTTATCTCACCAGACAGCGCCTCCGCTATGATAACGGGCAGTTGGGAGACATTGAATATACGATCCATGAGCAGCCTGTAAGCACCGAAAACACAGGGCTTTCACCTAAACGGGAAAATCCAAGACAGGTAAAACCTGAACAGGCAAAACCTAAACAGGCGGAACCTGAACAGGCAAATCCGGTACAATTAAATACTAATCCATTAAAAACAAAAAAATCAAAAAAAGATAAATCAATAACTTATCCATCAATCTATCCGGCAGAGCCGGAAGCGGCAAGCCGCACGGATGGGATGGATCGGATAGAGCTGATAGAAGCCTATCGTGAAATCATCAAAGAAAATATCGAATATGACTTACTGATCTTACGGTATGGCAGGGAACGTCTGGACGAAGCCCTTGAACTTATGCTTGAAGTGATTTTGTCTAAACGCCCTTACATACGCATCGCCGGAGATGATTTTCCGCGGGAGATCGTCAAGAGCCGGTTCCTGAAGATCAATTCCGGTCACTTAGAGTATGTCTTTGACTGTATCGACAAGAACACGACGAAGGTCGGAAACATCAAAGCATATCTGCTGGCGGCGCTGTATAATGCCCCGGCTACAATGGACAGCTATTACCGTGCCGAGGTCAATCACGATCTGTACGGCTGTTAGGCACCTTTGGGTGTCTTTTTTCATTCCATCACAGGAAGGAGGTAAAGCACGATGAAAAGAATCACTGTGCCGGTACAATGCCCGGCGTAACCAAAGAACAGATTCAGGCAGCGCGGGAAGCTGATCTGTTTACTTACCTGCAGTTCCATGAACCCGGTGTGCTGAAACGGGATGGACCTAATTTCCGGCATAAGGAACATGACAGTCTGGTATATGTGACCGGGAAAAGGTACTGGTACTGGAACAGCCGTGGACGGAGTATCAATGCGCTGGACTACCTGATCCAGATTCGGGGATATGGTCTTGTGGATGCGGTTCATGCTCTGGTAGGTGGCGAAATCCGACATACACCGGCTTACCGAAGTACGGCAGAAATACAGATATCAAAGGAGCCGGAAAAGAAAGCATTCTCTCTCCCCTGGGCCAGACGTTGCGCGACCGCTGCGGTCTCCTATTTGCAGAAACGGGGGATCAGCTCAGAAGTCATTCGCCAGTGTTTACAAGCCGGGATTTTTTACGAAGCCCGGTATCATGGAGAACCGGTTTGTGTATTTGTAGGGAAAGATGATTCCGGGAAAGCGAAGTTCGCCTGTATGCGTAGTATCAGCGGCAATCTCAAAAAGGATGTCTATGGCAGCGACAAAGGATATAACTTTTGTTATCCCCCGCAAAGTCCGGGCAGCCGGCATGTGGCAGTCTTTGAAGCTCCTATTGATGCGCTTTCCCATGCGACACTTCAAGAGCTGGAGGGATGGAAATGGAATGGTTATCGCTTGTCTTTGGGAGGTACTTCCCATGTGGCGTTGACTTCTTTCCTGGAACGCCACCCGGAGATCCGGCGTGTTACCCTTTATATGGACCACGACCTTGCCGGATTTGTCAATGCCCGGAAAATCAAGACCATGCTCCATGAGGATAAACGTTTCCGTCATATCCGGGTAAGTGTCAACCCTCCCCGGATGGGAAAAGATTACAATGAGAAATTGCTGCAGGTTCGGGAACAACTGCAAACCAGCCAGCACCAACGCCGCCCAAAAGAGGCGGCTGTTTCAATTTAGGGAGGATTTCAACATGAATGGATCTCAACAGATCTGCTTTACAAACAGCGCCGGAAAAACGCTGTTTTCCATTCCTGACAATGGTTTACTCTGCCTGTTCTATGGAAACGGGGACAGGCATTTTGCTGTTTGCCATCGTCTGGATGACACCCATGCAGAAATTGACGGGGTAAATTATTCGCTGCCGGACTTTGCCAAAAGGATGAAACACAACCAGATCAGCTTCGCCCCGGCATAAGGCTGGAAAACAAATAACAGGAGGATTTGAAAATGAAAAAAATTGAAAATACCGCTTTGCAGATGATCGCCGAGGCTTCCCGGTGTCCAGACTACGGCCCCGATATGGTTAAATCGCTGATGAAAAAGCTGGACATGAACGAAAAGGGCTTTGCGCTTTTGATGAATGTTGCCCCATCCACAGTGCGTCTTTGGACCAGCGGAGCTGCACAGCCCTGCGGCACAGCAAAACGCCTCATGCAGATTTATGAAACCGGTCCGGAGATTGTCGGCAAGATTGCCGGCGGACAGCTACCGGCAGATGGGAGGGATTGATAAATGGCGGAGACAGATAGCCAGCCGATTGCGGAAAATGAGCAGGTCAAAGAGCTGCTTGCTCTCCTAAAAGACAACAATACACCGGGATATGAAGAATTTGCCAAGCTGATCGAGCATGTGACCGGGATGGAACAGCGTCTTTTAGAGGCAACCGAGGAACTAAAGGCGGTGCGTCAGGAAATGCAGGGATTACAGAACCATTCCCTGAAAGATGCTCTCCAAAAGAGCTGTAAAGCTATGGAGACGAATATTTCCGCTATGCGTCACCGTCTTTCCGAACTCAAAGGCCAGATCATAAACGGGTGCAGGAATATCCTTGCCGATTTCAGGGAACGCGGTGCTGTCGCTTTGAATGGGATCACACAGTTTTTATATGTCAGACCGACGTTGGAATCCATTCAAAATGCAGCAGAAAAAAGTATGCAAGCCAGCAACAGGGCTGTTGCCAGAATTGATGCTTTCAGTACGGAATACCACGAAATGGGGCGGCATCTCAAAAATATGGGCCGTGCTATTCAAGGAAAACCTGCGGAGACAGACGCAAAAGAAAATGGAAAGGTGGCTAGGGTGTTCAAAGGCGCTTTCAAAGTGGAGGGCGCCCTTATATCCTCCATTAACCGTAATGCGGAATGGGCACTTAATACCCTTGTCCGGTTGGAACAGACTGCGGAAAGGCGCCCTTCTGTTTTGGAAGCAATGCGGGAACAGGCAGAGAAAACGGAACCGGCAAAAAAGCAGCCGGCACCTTCCCATGATAAGGAAAGCCGGTAATTGTCAGGTTCACATGAAAGGAGGAATTTGATTGAATCAGGAACCACTACCGCAGATTCATTTGATCCGTGATACAGACTTATCCGTCTTTGCGTATGAGCTCCATATTTTTGCCGGAGATTTTCTTAGGGAATGCGAATTTAATATGCGTTCTCTGGCGACAAATACCGGGGCTGATTCCATTACTATCATGGGGAAAAATCACATGTGGCTTTCCGACGCCTTGTTTGCTTATTGTTCTACGGCAGACCTTCATCAAATGATCTTAACAACGGAGTTCATCGGAGCGAGGGCTTTCCTGTTTCATACGGATCGGAGCGAGGGCGGTCACTTGTACGGGGATGTTCTGATGATGGATTTAGACACGCTGCGGCAGGATATAAAAAGAAATATCCTCTATCCTTGCGGCGTCAATATCGAACGCAAAGATGGTTCAGCGGCCACGGTCAGCCTGAAAGAATGGACTGAAATGGAGCTTTACGAAAAAGATGCTCTGAAAAGCTGGGGATTTTCTTATGCCCCGAATCAAGTTACGGAATGGCAGTACCACTATTCCACGATGTTCAGACAGTGGATGGATCAGGCATTTCGTTATATGCCCCAGGATTTAGAAGAACGCCTGAATATGCAATATATGGAGGCAGCCCAGAACCCGGATATGGATAAGTACCGCATACCACAGGGAACGGCAAAACAGATGCTTCTTTATGACGAAGCCCCTGTGTATCGGCTTCTTCCAGCCGGTTCGGAGAAAATTGCGCCCATCGCAGCAGTCTCTACGGGCTTGTGGTATGAAAATTACCGGGAGTTTGCCATTGTACCGGAGGATTTAGGCGCTCTGGACAAACTGATCCGCAGGGAAACCGACCGGCTCACAGGAAACCTCCCACAACTTTACAAAAACGAAGAACGCCGCCCTGCCCCGGAGCGATAAGAATTCTACACTGACTGGAGGTGATGAAGATTGGCAGGAGTGCATGAAGATTTCGGCGAAAAGATCGGCGGTGCGAAAAAAGACTTGTGGAAAGACCGCGGGCTGTATGCGGATGATCTGGAAGCCATGAATGAGCGCGAAGCCGAAAAATTTGTGAAAAAGGATAATGTCTGGAAAAAGCCGGACTATGCAGCCATGCTGGAGGAAGGGATTCCTCTTGACGTGGTCTATTTTATCAAAAAAGCGAGGGACGGCTTAAACGCTTCCCCTCAGTATTACCGCACGGATGACACCCCGGAAAAACGGACCGCGAGACAAAAGGAATATATAAAAACAGTCCGGGAATTGCAGGCAGTGCTTTCAGATGTCCGTACTGTGGAGGATGCTGTGAGAGCCTATGACCGCTTTTTCGTTGACAATGGATATTTAGAAAAGGTACAGGGCTGGGGAAGCGGAATCCATTACCGGGCAACGAAAAAGGGACAGGACAATCCCGTGATCACAAACAAATTGTCCAATACCATGCTGATCCGCTCGGCTGAATATTTTGAGCGCAACTTTACTCAGAAAGCAAAAAAGGAACAGTTTTGTGTTTCCAAAGAGCAGAAAATACCGAAAGGTTATGCGATCCACTTCAACGACGGGAAACATACCTATTCTAAAAATGAGGACTGGAAACCCGGTACCTACTATGTGACAAAAGGCTATTCGATCCTGCGGACCAATTTTGAGACCAAAGAAGCTGCCCTGAAATGGGTGCAGGAACTTGCCAAAGGCAGGAACAAAAACGGAAGGCTCCGGTTTGTCCCTCCCCAGCTCGCCCATGTCAAACGTACCGGCCCGGATTACCGGAATGGCGTGGAGATTACCGGACAGCATTATCTTGATACCTTTGGGTTCCGCGGCGGTGAGTTTGGAAACTGGATGAACCAGAACGACCGTCAGACCTCCCTTAACATGGGATTTGAAGCACTAAAGGATCTGGCGTCAGCCCTTAAGATCAGCGATAAAGATATTGCTTATCAGGGAACGCTTGCGATCGCTTTTGGTGCAAGAGGCAGCGGCAATGCTGCGGCTCATTATGAACCTTTGCGTACAGTCATCAATCTTACGAAAATGCACGGGGCCGGTTCGCTGGCACATGAATGGTGGCATGGACTTGACGATTATCTTGGTACAAAGATGGGCGCAAAAGGGATGCTGTCAGAACAGCCCCGCCTCTATGCGCCGTTCCAAAAACTCATTGACACCATGAAGTATAAACCGGAAACACCGGAACAGGCAGCAAAGCGCACGGAAGCACAAACAGAACGCACCCGGAAAAATGCGGCAGGCTGGCTGGATTCCTCGGTTCTTGCCTCCCTGAAACGGTATGGCAATGAGGAACAGATGGAAACCTACGCAGTCTTGCGGGAAGCATTTTTGTCCGGCGAACCCGGCTCTGTGGAACAGATCAGCGCATTTAAGAAGAATGTTACCGGCCGGGTAATTCCCAAAAGTGAACGGGAACGGCTGGAAATTTTTGAGCGTATGCTTTTCGGGATGCAGGCGCAGGAAGCTCCGCAGATTGGACGGACGGAAACTGATTTTTACCGTAATTCGGTACGCATGGGAAAAGAATGTGAAAAAGACGGCGGTTATTGGGACAGCAATGTGGAAATGACAGCCAGAGCCTTTGCCTGTTATATCAAGGACAAACTGCCCTACATATCGGATTATCTGGCAGGCCATGCCGACTGTGCCCTTACCCTGGTTTCCGGTAAAGGCGGAGAAATGGAGGTATTGAAAGCCTTCCCTGTGGGGGAAGAACGCCGTGCGATCAACGCTGTTTTTGACGAGATCATTCAGGATTTGAAACGGGAACAGCTATTGACCCATGCTGATGTAACGCTTCCCCTCTCTGTTTCTGAACTTCGTGAGGCAGCGGACGGTCAGCTATCCATGTTCGGCGTCGGCCGTCCTTCCGTGATGGATCAGCTTGCGGCAAACAGACCGGCAGATAAAAAATCACCGGCACAGACGGTTTCCAGAAAAAACCATGAGCCGGAAATATAGCAGGAGGTGAACAGCATTTTGGAAGAAAACAGGGATTACCATGCCTACCGGTATGGCGACCACTTGACGCCGGGATCAGAGCTTAAAATTGAACACAGCGTAGTTTGTGAAAATGTGGATATTTCTACTCTGATCACAATGGGAACAGATAGCCTGGAAGCCATGCGCCAAGGAAGTATCGACGGGGAGCAGAAAGCCTATGAAATCGTGGTGGCTGCTGCAAAACAGTGGGAACAGCAGGCAGCGGCAACACAGACGATCAACCGGGCTTTGGAATATCTTCGTACACCGGAGATTGAACATACCGGCAACCAGTGGAAAGATACCGATAACTGGAGGGCGGATCAGAAAATCAGCAACCGGGTCTATCAGATGACCTGCAGTATTTGGGAAGATACGAAATATGACCGGGAAACCAAACAGAGTGTTCCGGTTGCCTGGTATGTGACGTGGGAAGTCCGTATTCATTCCCCGAAGCAGGGATACGGAGCAAAGATTGCCGGACAAAACCAGAAACGATATACAGATAAGAATGCGGCCATAAAATACCTGGACGGGCGAAAGAAAGCCTATTCCCATTTATTCACGGAAATTTCCCCGCCAATCCCGAAAGAATATGAGCACCATTTTATGGTTCACGGTACTCTTTTACCTGGCTATACGGTTGAAGGACTGGAACAGGCCAAAACGGAACATGCCGCCGCCGAGGTTTCGGAGGGCGGTATTTTTACACCCGAAAACCGGGAGAAGCCTTCCGTCCTGGGGAAGCTCTCTGTGGCAAAAACTCAGGAAAAAACGCCAGCCGCTCCCGGTACGGCAATGAAAAAGAAGGAGGATATACAATTATGAAAGTGTTAATGGTAGAGCCGGGCAAGTCCCCTTATGCTGCGGAGATCGAAAGCGGTCTGAAATCCTTGCAGGCGGCAGTAGGCGGAGATATTCAGGCGGTCTATCCGTATGAGGACCCGGTGGCTCTGATCTGTAATGAAGAAGGCAAGCTGCTGGGGCTGCCTCTGAACCGGGCTCTCTTTGACGATGACGGCCACATCTATGATATTGTGTCCGGGAATTTTCTGATCGTTGGTCTTGGCGAGGAAGATTTTACAGATCTTTCCCCGGACTTGATGGAGAAATACGGGGAGCAGTTCAAGTACCCTGAAAAATTTTCAAGGATTGCCGGCGAGATCATTGCAGTCAAGCAGCCTGCAACCAATGAACACCGGGAAAAACCGATGATGCACCATTCCGGCCCGGATTTGTAGAAAGAAAGGAGCCAATTATGTTAATGGCAGTAAATGAACCTTATGCCCTTATGGTGCAGCCGGACGATATTCTGATCTCTCCCCGCGAGGTAGATGAACATTTTGGGACGATGGTATGCTTCCATCCCCGCTATGCGCTGGGCGACCATCACAACTATATGGACAAAGACGACTTCCTGCGGGAAATGTATTTAGATACCGTAGGACATGATGAAGCCGGCATGAAACGCTATGAACGGATGGTAAACATTGTAAGCAGCCGTTTCCGGCATGGACCAAAGACAGAGGAACGGGCGATCGATGAAGCAATGCAGAAAGTGATTTCGGAAAAGTATCTGATGCTCCCCCTCTATCTCTACGACCACTCAGGTCTTGCCATGAGTACAGAAAGTTTCTCAGGCAGGGCTCCTCATGCAGAATGGGACAGCGGACAGGTTGGCTGGATCTATGTTTCCAAAGAAGATGCCCTAAAGGAATTTGACGCTGACAAGATGACCGGCGCCATCCGGCAGAAAGCGGACGCACTGATGCGCAGTGAAGTCGCCGCTTATGATTCCTATCTGCGTGGCGAATGTTATGGGTTTGAGCTTTATAAAAACGGGGAGCTGTCGGATAGCTGCTGGGGCTTTATGGGTAACTTTTCCGATGTGTTGAAAGATATGGCGGAATACCTCCCGGATGAGTGCAAAGGGATGGTCGATCATCTGGAGGAACAGGAACGCCCGGCTACGATCATCAAGACGCTTTTGAAACATGCTAAAATTCAGGTCGATCAGGCAGCAAAAGCCTTTGAACACGCTTCCCGACAGCAGGTTCTTGGGGAAAGCCGGTAAAAAGTTATTTCCATATTATAAATACCGATTTTATCAGAAAGGAGGATGCTCTTGCAGGAAGATCTCGAACAACGAACGGTTTCTGTTTCTATACAGGCAGCAAAACTGTCAGGGCGGGTACTGCGTGCGGCTATTGCTGCGGTACTCCAAAAGATGGAACAGGAACGCACAATGCCAAAAGTCGGGCGCAACAGCATGAAGCGGCTGACTTATAAAGACCCCGGAGCCAATACCATTGAAGTTTCAGGGCGAATCCGCTCTTTTGAACGGTATGCCAGGAAACATCAGGTACGCTACCATATAGAAAAGGAACTTGGGACTGATCCCCCAAAATGGACGGTATATTTCAAGGCAAACCAGGCGGATGCGCTGACGGCAGCTTTTAAGGAATATACAAAGAAAGACCTTACACGCAGCACCAGACCGTCGCTGCTTACACAGCTTCATAAGTTCAAAGAACTGGCGCAGTCGCTTGGCCGTGACCGTGTAAAGAACAAAGAACACGGAGGACCGGAACGATGAAGATCGATGCAGAAACATTGAAAAAACAGGTCATTCTCCATCTGCCTTATGTTCTGTTCCTTCTGGTATTTGCCAAGCTGGGCGAGGCGGTGCGTCTGGCTCCCGGAGCAGACGCTTCCCAAAAGCTGTTAGGACTGTCCGAAGGCTTTGCCCTTGCGTTTCAGAGTATGTGGCCGGGGGCGGCAATGGACTGGCTGATCGGTTTATGCGGTGCAGCCATTATGCGGCTGGCAGTCTATCTTAGAGGGAAAGACGCTAAGAAATACCGCAAAAATGTGGAATACGGTTCAGCCCGTTGGGGAAATAAAGCCGATATTGCCCCGTTTATGGACCAAAAGCCGGAAAACAATATCATTCTTACCCAAAGTGAAGGACTGATGTTAAACGGAAGGCCCAAAAATCCGGCCAATGCAAGAAATAAAAATGTACTGGTAGTCGGAGGATCAGGTTCGGGAAAAACGCGCTTTTTCATCAAGCCCAATCTGATGCAAATGCACAGTTCCTACGTCGTCACCGATCCGAAAGGTACAGTCCTTGTGGAATGCGGAAAGATGTTACAGCGAGGCACGCCAAAGCTGGACAAGGACGGAAAGCCTGTGCGTAATGAAAAAGGAAAGATCATCTATGAGCCCTATAAAATACGGGTATTCAATACGATCAATTTTCAGAAAAGTATGCACTTTAACCCATTCGCCTACATTCATTCTGAGAAAGATATTTTGAAGATCGTCACGACTCTGATTGCCAATACCAAAGGCGAAGGAAAAGCCGGAGACGATTTCTGGGTCAAGGCAGAAACCCTGCTCTATACGGCACTGATCGGATATATCTATTATGAAGCTCCGGCAAACGAACAGAATTTTGCCACACTGGTAGAAATGCTGAACGCAATGGAAGTCCGTGAGGATGATGAGTCGTTCAAAAATGCCGTTGACCTTCTCTTTGACGCGCTGGAACAGAAAGACCCGGATCATTTTGCCCTGCGTCAATATAAGAAATATAAGCTCGCTGCCGGAGATGTATGCTCTAAGTGACTTCTTAATCATGGTTTTTGTCATGGTTAGTGAAGCAGTCGCTTAGAGCATTTTCATTTCAGGAGGTACAGCCATGAGAAACGAGAAAATTACCCCACTGTATGAGCGTTTGAGCCGCGATGATGAGTTACAGGGCGAGAGCAACTCCATATCGAACCAGAAAAAGATGTTGGAGGACTATGCCCGCCGGAACGGGCTGCCGAACCCCACCCACTTCACCGATGACGGCGTATCGGGAACCCGTTTTGACCGCCCCGGTTTTCTGGCAATGATGGAGGAAGTTGAGGCCGGACGGGTGGAGGCCATCGTCATAAAGGACATGAGTCGCCTGGGGCGCGACTATCTGAAAGTCGGTCAGGTCATGGAGATTTTGCGGCAGCGCGGTGTCCGGCTGATCGCCATCAATGACGGTGTGGACAGTCTGAAAGGCGACGATGATTTTACTCCCTTCCGCAACATTATGAACGAGTTTTACGCCCGCGACACCAGCCGGAAAATCCGCTCTGTGTTTAAGTCCAAAGGCATGAGCGGCAAGCACCTGACCGGCACCGTTATCTACGGCTACTTGTGGGACGAAAAGCGGGAACACTGGCTTGTGGATGAAGAAGCCGCCGCTGTGGTACGCCATATTTTCGCGCTTGCGATGGAGGGCTGCGGCCCCTATCAGATCGCAACCAAGTTGTCAGAAGAAAAAATTGAAATGCCAGCCGTTCACCTTGCCCGCTATGGCGAGGGAGTGAACAAGAATAAGGCCTTTGCGGATATTTATCGTTGGAGTGCCTCTACCGTTGTTGAAATCCTGAAAAAACAGGAGTATTTAGGCCATACGGTCAATTTCAAAACCCGCAAGCATTTTAAGGACAAGAAAAGTCACTATGTTGACGAAAGCGAATGGACGATTTTTGAGAACACCCATGAGGCCATTATCGACCAGGAAACCTTTGACAATGTGCAGCGTATCCGGGGAAACGCCAGACGCTATCCGGACGGCTTTGGGGAGGCCCATCCCCTGACCGGCCTGATGTACTGCGCCGACTGTGGCGGCAAGATGTATGTTCACCGCACCTATAACGGTAAGCGTGTTCCTCAGTACACTTGCGGCCAGTATGGCAAATACCCTATCGGCTCCCTTTGCCCCACACAGCACCGCATCAAGGCCGAAGCTGTTCTGACCCTGATTGCCGATATGCTCCGAACCATCGCGGAGTATTCCAGGAATGACCGGGCCGAGTTTATCCGCACTGTCCAGGAAACGCAGGCCGCCCAGCAGACCGCCGACATCTCTAAAAAGCGGAAACGGCTGGCTGCCGCCCAAAAGCGGGCCGGAGAACTGGAACGGCTGATTTGCAAAATCTATGAGGACAACGCCCTGGGCAAGCTGCCGGACGCCCGGTATGAGGTCCTGGACGCACAGTACGCCAAAGAGCAAGACGCCCTCAATGCGGAAATCACAGAGTTGGAAAAGGCCGTTACCGGCTATGAGCAGAGCCGGAAATCTGCGGAGAAGTTTATTGCCCTGATTGACAAGTACGAGAACTTCGACACGCTGACAAACACCATGCTCAACGAGTTTGTAGAGAAAATCCTTGTCCATGAACGCGCCCGCAAAGGCAGCCAGGACACCACACAGGAGGTTGAAATCTACTTCAACTTTGTGGGCCGCTATATCCCTCCTGCCTTGCAGCCGGTTCCCCTGACCCCGGAGGAACAGGAAGAACTGCGGAAGAAGGAGGAACGCAAGGACAGGCTTCACCAGAACTACTTGCGCCGCAAGGCTAATGGCAAGCAGAAGGAATGGGAAGAACGCTACAACGCCAAGCGCAAGGCGAAAATGGAGGCAGCAAAGGCCGCGATCCAGGCCGAGGATATGGAGAAGGGCATTTTTACCACCGTCAGCCAGTTACCCAGGCAGGAGCCGCGCAAGGCCACCTTACCGGCCAGCGCCGCAGTTTAACCATCACAGTGCAAAGGAGGACAAACATGAACGAATTGACTTACACCCGCTGCGGGGATTACTACATCCCCGACCTAGAGTTGTCCGAGCAGCCGGAGGCCCCCATCGGCAAGTATGGCCGTATGCGGCGACGCTACCTGAAGGAACACCGGCCCGGCCTTTACAGCAGCTTGATTTTGAGCGAAAAGCTGTACCCGCACCTGTTGGAGATTGACCGGGCGGCGCATGAACGAATGGACGCCATGCTGCCCCGTATGATGGAGGCGGCAGGTGTCACCGAGGAACTGAAAGCCCGTGACCCCATGCGCTGGGTGGGGCTGATGAACACGCTGAAAGTGCAGGTGGAGGAAACTATTTTTCAAGAGTTGATATTTCAATAATCATGTGAGCGCCAGAGTTCCCTCTGGCGCTCATTTTACTTTCGCTGTGCCATTTTCCTATACTCCGCCGGATAGACACCTGTACTCTTTTTGAACATACTGGCAAAGCGCCCTGCATTGTTGTAACCAACGGCAGCAGCCACCTGTTCAATCGTAAAATCTGTTAATGACAACAAGGTTTCCGCATGGCTTAACCGTCTCTGCTGAATATATTCCGTGATAGAAACGCCATAAACTTCCTTAAATGCGAGTTTGAGTTTTGTTCGACCCATACAAGCAATATGGGAAAGTTGATCGACAGAAATATCACAGTTGAAATGATCGTTGATATATGCAGCTCCATTTTCCAAAGCACGAAGGTCTGCGTTAGAGATTTTGACAGAGGGTGTGCTGGATTGCTGCCTATTGTATTCCATAATGAGTGAAATAGCTTCAATTACTTTCCCTTCATAGAACAGTTTGGCCGCAATTCCATTCCCTTTGTAATTTGCAATCTGGCGAAGTGCTTGTATCATCTCAGGGAAACGGTCAGTTAATGCAATATTACTGAACGCTTCATGTGGGTCTATATATTCATTTGGAAATTTTTCTTTCAAATAGCGGTCATAGTAGGCTGGTGTAATCTCAATATCCACAGAACGCACAGGGATATTTTTGTGTATTAGTGTTTTGCATGGCTCCATTCCGCCGATGAAACTTTTTACGCAACCGGCAGTTAAGCGGCGATAAGGAGAGATTTCTTCTCCAGATATGGACTCATAGTAACAAATTCCCAAGCAGCCTTGTGGAATACCGAAATCAAAGAATGAGTCTTTGTGAAAACAGAAATCATGTATTTTGATGTCGTATAAATCTTTTTCGCTGTATATCCAATATGTGCCTTCACCGTATTCTTTTGGAACTGAATATAATCTCCCAATTCCGCTCAGTTCATTTGTTGTCGATAATTCTTTGAAGCCATATTCCAGCAAATTGGTATGATACCTACTTTCAATATCAGACATATTTCCACCTTCATTTCATACACTTTGGTCGTTTTTTCATACGCTTTGGGCTTTCATGTACCAAAGGTATTGGATAAATAATCCCTGCTCTATATAATTGATAACGTGATTAGCAACAACTAATCAAATCATACCACGAAGGCTTCTAAAAAGTCAATTGGTATGAACGACTATAAAGAAATCGGAGGTTTAAGTTATGCCAACAGCAAAACAGGACAAAACAAGAAAGAATGGACTGACGGTAAAAGATTTGATTGTCATGGGCGTTTTCGGTGCGCTATTGATGGTCTGCTCTATGATAGGAGGCGTATTATTTGCTGTCACTCCGACTCTTACTTTTTATTTCTCCATCGGAGCCGCTTTGCTTCCGGGGCCAGTATTTTTACTTCTTCTTGCAAAAGTGCCAAAGCGTTGGGGATTGACGATTATTGGGGTCATTATTTCTCTGCTTAGTCTTATCATGGGGATGCACTGGGGAATGTGCGTTGGAGGTTTAATTGGTGCATTTCTTGCCGATATGATTGCAGGCACCAAAAACTATCGAAGTAAAAAGTTGAATATTCTGGCCTATATCGTATATTCTTTTGGACCAATGGGAACCTATATTGCTTATTTTGTTGATCCAGAAGGATGGGCAAGTACCATGTTGCAGAATGGAACAACACAAGAGTATATCAATGCCATGAACAATGCCGCCGCATGGTGGGTATTGGTTATTATGATTGTGGGGACGGCACTTATAGCATGGTTGAGTGGACTTGTTGGGTGCAAACTGTTGAGAAAACAATTTGAAAAGGCTGGTATTACAGCATGACCAGTGAAACACGAAAAAGAAAATGGGATATATGTTTTGATCCGCGGACAAAAGTGCTTCTGCTAATTATCAGCATGATTATTGCAACAACAGCCCCATCTCTCTCATACGAATGTGCTTTGATCTTGCTGATTGCATTTATGGGGATACTCTGCGGGAAAGTTAGATATTCCATAATCGGAACAATAGTTTTTTTAGCATTATATCTGTTTACTACACTCTATTTAGGAAATGTAACAGGAACTGCTTATACCATGTTCACAGCATGGCTGTCCTTGGTTTTCAAGGTGTATCCCTGTGGAATGTTGGCAGGAATTGCCGTATCCACGACAAGAGTAAATGAATTTTTATCCGCCATGAACAAGGCTCATGTTCCCAAAAAAGTTGTAATCCCTTTGGCGGTTATGCTGCGCTACCTTCCAACAATCAGAGAGGATTGGCATTTTATCAAAGACGCTATGCGCTTACGAGATGTATCTCCGTCTCTGAAAGGGCTTATCTCCCATCCTGGCATGACCATAGAGTGCTTGTATTCGCCGCTTCTTATGGCGGCATCTAAAGCAGCAGACGAACTTGCAATTGCTTCTGTTACACGAGGTATTGAAAATCCTCATGCGAGAACCTGTTTGATTCAGATCCGTTTTCGTATACAGGATTTCTTAATCATCTGCTGTTTTGCTGTAATGATGGTAGTGAACTTTATTGGGAGAGGGGGTGCAATATGATCTATTTTCAAGATATTCAATTTAGATATGAAGGAACAATTTCCTCTGAGATTGGAGTCAAGGACATAAACCTTATTGTTCATACCGGGGAGTGTGTTCTGCTTTGCGGGCGCTCTGGCTGTGGAAAAACAACTCTTACAAAGCTAATAAACGGATTAATCCCTAATTATTTTCCGGGCGAGTTAAGCGGTAATGTACAAATTGATGACGAAAATATTTTAGGAATGCCCATGTATTATCTTGCAACGAAAGTGGGATCGGTGTTTCAAAATCCCCGAACGCAATTTTTCAATGTAGATGTGGACAGTGAGATTGCTTTTGGAATTGAAAACATCGCTGTTCCACCGGATGAATTACATCAGCGATTAGAATATACCCTTGACTCCTTAAAAATTCGCAATTTACAGGGCAAAAATATTTTTGAACTTTCCGGCGGAGAAAAGCAGAAGATTGCTTTTGCTTCAGTTTACGCCATGAACCCGGATATATTTTTATTGGACGAGCCATCTTCAAATTTAGATGGGGATTCTATTAGAGATTTGAAAAACTATCTTCGCATTTTGAAGCAACAAGGAAAAACAATTCTGATAGCAGAACACAGGCTTTACTATCTTCTGGATATAGCAGATCGTATCGTGTATCTTGCAGATGGAAAAATTGAGAAGATTTATACACCACAGGAGTTTAGGTCACTTTCAGGTGCAACAAGAAAGCATATGGGTCTGCGGACTACGGATATTCAGGATGTTCATCCTATTAGCTATCAAAGAACTTTCTTACGGCCTATATTGACTGTGAAAGATGTGTCTCTATTCTATAAAAAGCACCCTGTGCTGGAGCATATTTCCTTACAGGCGTCAAAAGGAGATATTATCGGTGTTGTAGGCCCTAATGGTGCAGGAAAAACGACCTTTCTCCGTACTTTATGTGGGCTGCACAAAGAATTTACGGGCTGTTTTTATTGGCGGGAACAACCTCAAAAGGAAAACGAGAGGCTGAAACGCTCCTATATGGTAATGCAGGATGTGAACTATGAACTTTTTGCAGATAGTGTAGAGGCAGAGTGTTCTTTTGGTATTCAGGGATCTTCGCCTGAACTGGTAGAAAAAACCCTGGATGAACTGGGACTTCTTACAGTCCGTGACCGTCATCCAAATACTCTCTCAGGAGGGCAAAAGCAGCGTGTAGCTGTAGCAGTTAGCATGATATGCGGAAAAGAAGTGCTTGTATTCGATGAACCGACCTCTGGCCTGGATTATGACAGCATGGAACAGGTTAGTGGGTTAATCCGGGAACTCTCCAAAGACAAAGTTATTTTTGTTGTTACGCATGATTATGAATTTGTCTGCCAGACTTGTACCCGGTTAATTAGATTTGACCATCATACAATGACAAATGATATTTTGCTTTCTCAGGAAAATGAAGCAACCATTTTGTCGCTCATGGGATTAGGGAGGAATGAAAGATGAAAACTAAAAAAGAAAATCCTGTTCTGCTCTTGCTCAAATGGGCGGAAAAGGACAGAGGATTTCTAATTGCGTCTGTTATCTGTGCTTTTTTAGGTGGATTGTTGGCGATTGGCCCCTATATCGGCATTTATAGACTGATGGATGCCTTTTTGACAGATACCTGCTCTATTCAGGTTATTTCCGAAAACGCGGTTCTAATTACGGCAACGGTCATTGTCCGGCAAGTATTTCAAGGATTATCCGGCATTTTTTCTCATAAAGGCGCTTATGGAGCCTTATTCCGAGTGCGGTGTATGATTACAGAACATTTATCAAAAGTACCGCTTGGAGCTTTGGATGAATGCAGAACTGGAGATATTAAAACGGTTCTGAACGAAGATATAGAAAAACTGGAACTTTGCCTTGCTCATAATATTCCTGAATTGGTCGGATTTGCGACAGGTCCGGTTGTGATTTTTATTTATCTCATGACAATCAATGTGCCTTTAGCAATGATCTCTTTAATACCTCTGGGCATTACACTTATTATCATGGTTGGCTGCTTTGCTTTTATGGCAGGAATGATGCCCCATGTTACGGAGGCAATGGCGAACTTCAATTCTGTAATCATCGAATATATCAACGGCATGAAATTGATTAAAGCCTATAACATGAGCCGTCATTCTTTTCAAAAATTCTCCGGTGCGATTGAAGAAGAAAATCGTATCTGGAATAAAGTATCACGAAAGACAGGTCCATTCTATGCGGCATTTATTGTTGTTCTTGAATGTGGAATGGCATTGATTATCCCCATTGGCGGGCGGTTATTTTTGAATGGTTCAATTACAGCAAGCATTTTTCTGTTGTTTGCGTATATTGGCTCTCTATACTTATCGGAATTGTTGCCTCTTCAGCAATTATCTATGGAACTTGCACAATCATTAAACGGCGTCAAAAAGGCGAAACAAATTCTTGATTTGCCAATTTTTGATAGCGTTGGCGATTTTCCAAAGTCACATGATGTCACTCTAAAATCAGTTCGTTTTTCCTATGACGGGAAAACAGATGTATTAACAGACTGTGATCTTCATGTTGCAGAAGGGGAAAAAGTAGCAATCGTAGGTGCGTCTGGAGCAGGAAAAACCACTGTTATTGAATTGATTTCTCGTTTTTATGATGTTACAGATGGTGAAGTGCTGATTGGCGGTCAAAACATCAAAGATATTGCCTATGAAAAGTTGCTAAATAATATTTCCATCGTATTTCAAAAGACCTTTTTAACCCGTGACAGTGTATTGGAAAATATTCGTATGGGTAGTAATGCCACACTGGAAGAAGTGCGGGCGGCAGCAAAAGAGGCTCAGATTGACGATTTTATCATGTCTTTGCCGGATGGATACGATACGAAAGTGGGCAGCTTCGGTTCTCGCTTTTCCGGCGGAGAAAAGCAGAGGATTGCCATTGCCCGCGCAATTCTAAAAAATGCACCTATTCTAATTCTGGACGAGGCAACAAGTGCTGCCGATCCCGAAAATCAGGTAGAGATTGACATGGCAATTTCCAATCTCTGTAAAGGGAAAACTGTCTTAATTGTAGCTCATCGTTTGGGCGCTATTAAGATATGTGATAAAGTGGCAGTTGTTGAAAATCATACAATTACGGCCTTTGGAACACATGAAGAAGTGTTAGAGGAGAACCATTATTATCAGAGGGCTTGGGAAAGGTATCACGCGGCAAGAGAAGTTAGCTATTCCATGAAAGGAGTGATTTCGTATGAAAGCAAATGATCCGTTCAAAAAGAATGTTCGCTTTGGTATCGGGGTGTTCTTTACTGTGCTGGAGGGACTTCTTTCAGCTTGTGTTTATATGGCAATTTATTTGCTTTTGAATATGCTCCTAAACAATACTGTCACAATAGAACATTTGAACAACCTGACTTTTTTGATCATTGGATTTTTTACCGTCCGGCTGATTGCCTACGGATTTGGATATACACAAGGGCAAATTGGGGGCGGAGCTGTATCCAGGCAAATCCGTCTCTATTTAGGGGATAAATTCAAACGAATTCCATTGTCGCGCTTTCATCAAGGCCAGATTGGGCAGTATGTCAACACAATGACAAGTGATGTTTCAAATTATGAACAAATATTGACACATAGGACAGGAAATCTTGTGAAAAACATTTCACTGTCCGTAATGCTGATACTTTTCGTGTGTTTTCTTTATTTGCCTGCCGGCTTGATTTTAATTGCAATAAGCCTGCTGTTTATTCCCAATATGTGGCTTTCCTTCCGAATTGTAAAAAAATATGGAAATGCACGCAATAGTGTTTGTGCGGAGGCTGTCAGCAGCATTGTAGAATATGTAAATGGTATCCAAACGCTCAGAGCCTACGGCATGAGTGGAACAAGGAATAAAACGACAACAGATATTTTAAGGGAGTACAGCAAAGTGAGTTATAAATATGAGGCTACTGGCATTCCTGTATCTTTCTTTTTTAACATGCTAACATGGCTTTCGCTTCCTGCTGTTATGCTCGTGACCTCAAAACCGTGGATGTTGGGAATAGTATCAGGCGTAGATTATTTGATGGTTGCCATGATGCCCATGCTGCTTGCCAAATTATACATGACAATCTCGGTTGATTTGTTTGGCTACAAAAATATGATGATTTCTAAACGAAAAATTCAGGCAGTAGTCAATGAACCTGAAGAAACCGGCAGTATGGAGCCGCTTCATACTGCCACACATGAAATTACCTTTGATAATGTGGACTTCTCGTATGTACCAGGAGAGCCGGTGCTGAAACACGCCACCTTTACAGTGCCAGACCAGAAGCTCACGGCCATTGTCGGGGACTCCGGTTCCGGCAAATCTACCATTCTGAACCTGATTGCAAAATATTACGAGGCAACAGGCGGAACGATTTCCATTGGTGGTAAACCCATAAATCATGTAGCTGCCGAGCGTGTACTGGAACAAATCTCTATGGTAGATCAGGATGTATTTCTCTTTGATGATACCATTCGTGAGAATATCCGGCACGCCCGCCCCGAGGCCACGGATGAGGAAATCGAAGCCGCCTGCTGGGAGGCCAACTGTGACGGCTTCATCCGCAAGATGGAAAAGGGATACGATACGCCGACTGGCGAGAACGGAAACCTTCTCTCTGGCGGTGAGCGTCAGCGAATTTCCATCGCCCGCGCTATCCTGAAAAACAGCCCGATCCTGCTTTTGGATGAAGCAACAGCGTCCCTTGACATCGAGAACGAGCTGGCAGTAAAGCAGGCCATCGCCAATCTGCTGAAAGAGAAAAAGACTGTGGTAATGATTGCTCATACCCTTTCCATCGTCAAAAATGCAGATCAAATCCTTGTGGTATCTGGCGGAAAGATTGCTGAAGCCGGTACTCACGATGAATTGCTGGCTAAAGGCGGAAAGTATGCAGCCATGTGGAACGCCGAACAGAAATTATCTGCATAAGGGAGGTCTTAATGAAACTTCATGCGTCCGGGGAGGACTACCTGGAAACCATCCTTGTTCTCCAAAAGAAACTCGGTATGGTACGCTCCGTAGATGTGGCCCGGCACATGGAGGTGTCAAAGCCCAGCGTGTGCCATGCAGTGGCTACCTTGCGGGACGGCGGCTTTCTCACAATGGACGAGGATCACTTTCTCCATCTGACCGATGTGGGCCGCGAGGTAGCCGAAAAAATCTACGAGCGTCACTGCTTCTTTACCGAGCAGCTTATCGCCGCAGGCGTTGACCCCAGGACTGCGGAGGCTGACGCCTGCCGGATTGAACACATCATCAGCGATGAGAGCTTTTCACGGCTGAAAGAGGCAGCCGAACAGGAACAAACCTAAACCAAATAAGACAAGCGATCCTGCCCCGCAAGACGGGGAAAGAAAAAAACCGTTGCAGGGCAGGCAGCTTTGTGCGCCCAAAATGGATTTACCGGGTACTGCGGCGGTTTTGAGTAACATCAAGGCCGCCGTTCTTTATGCCCTCGACAAAGGAGTGACGACTACACGCTGACACGGCGGCTTTAGGAGGGAACCGCCATGAAGCACATTGACCGCCGACAAATTCAGACGATATTTCACTACCGTCAAAAAAAGCCCAGTCAACGAACAGGCCCCGTCTGGCAGCCGGTGCGAAAATTGTCATTCTGTAAGTGAATATTGGAGTTTTTGCGCTCGAATAGCTTTCTGCTGTCCGGGCGTTTTTTCATACCTGTGGGGCCGTAACATCGGGCCAGCATGGCCCGAACCCTGGCCCCAGTGCCGTTCTCCGCCGCCCCCATTCAGATTTACCAAAAAAATCTGAATGGAGGAAAGGCAGATGGAAGTTACCATCAATTATAACGGA